>Ga0247723_1000041_pt1 | contig 71292 bp, 108 predicted proteins | sample MSEWelMarce5H_FC_FD_189079 | JGI IMG/M metagenome (GOLD analysis project Ga0247723, IMG submission 189079) | Subsurface sediment microbial communities from gas well in West Virginia, United States - MSEEL Well Study Marcellus 5H_FC | ecosystem: Environmental > Terrestrial > Deep subsurface >...
AAATGGATTGCTAAAAACTCAGATATGGATACAGCTGCTTTGTTCGACACGTTTTATAACTCTGCTTCAGAGTATGTTGAGCCAAAGAGTATCCCGCAACTTGTTGTTATTCTTGCTGACTACCAATATAAATCAGCGTTTGTTGCCAATCAAGAATTAAACAGCATGGCTGCAATGACAGAGATAATGACATCATGTAAGTTTAAATAGTATGGAACCTATCCTATCGTTTGTATCATTAATCGCATTTATAGTGTTCCTAATATTTGTTTATATGTTTGGCTTTGTCCGTGGGTATGCTAAGAGGCAACAAGAAGCCATAGAGAAACTTAATGTGTTCGCAGAGATTTTACAAGAACAAGAGGCAGAGAACATAATCCCTGTGAGGATAGAACGCCAAAATGATATATTTTATGTATACCATGAAAAGGATTCGTTGTTCCTGGCACAAGGCAAATCTCTAGAAGAGATACGCGATCTATTAACCAAGAGATTTCCTGGCAAGCGTGTAGTCGCCAGCAATGACAACGTGAAAGATGTGGGGATTATATCATGAGCAAGCTGTCTCCATTCGATTTCTTAAATGCTATAAATTCCACCAAAGAAGATCTATTAGAAAAAGATCCACAAAACATAAAAGACTACAACTCTTTTATGGTTAACAAAGGTCTTTCTTATTTCCCTGATACAGTTCTACAGGCAAATGAGATGAATCGACTTTATGATGCACCTAAAAAATGGCAATTTCAATATTTACTAAATAGTATTACCAAGAAGAAAAGGTTCTCGAAATGGCACAAGGCAGATGTGTCCCGAGAGGTTTCTTTGGTCATGGAATACTATGGATATTCCACTGAAAAGGCGACTAGAGTTTTGGATATATTAACTCCAGAACAATTGACAAATATTGAAGAACGATTATACAAAGGTGGAACATAATGAGCGTCGAAATGATCTATTATGACTGGACGTCAGAATCATTACTAGAAGTAGTATTAGATGAACCAGACAATTTTTTAAAAATTCGTGAAACTCTAACACGAATTGGTATCGCATCTAGAAAAGACAAAAAACTTTATCAGTCTTGCCACATATTACATAAGCAAGGCAGATATTTTATTGTTCATTTCAAAGAACTCTTTGCGCTAGATGGTAAAGAATCCAACATTACAGCAAATGATATTGAGCGAAGAAACACTATCGCCAAACTGCTGGCTGATTGGGAACTTTTAACTATTCTTGATTCCAAGAAAGCAGAGCAACAAGCATCACTTTCCCAAATTAAGGTTGTCTCTTTTAAAGAGAAAAACGAATGGGAACTTGTACCCAAGTATAACATCGGTAAGAAAAAATAACTGATTTACCTTACCCAATTCTAATGATTTTCATTAGAGTGTTTTTTGTTGTTTCCGCTATATAATTATACGGACATTATTCCGTATCTTTAATTAAGGAGAATTATTATGTGGACAACACCAGCAGCTACTGAAATGCGTTTTGGATTCGAAGTAACTATGTACGTAATGAATAGATAATTCGAGATAAAAATATCCAACAAAACCCACTTCGGTGGGTTTTTTGTTATAAATAAAAATGACTTCACCTTAGGACCGCTAAGTTAATGAAGTGCTATAAAGCGGATGTGGCATTCGACATCGCTGGATCTCGTAACCAGCAAAAACTTCTTGCCTTCGGGAAGAAGACTTTACAATCTAACTCGCTTAATAGGAGAAAAAAATGTTAGAACAAATCAACACGTCAATCGACGCCATCTCTGGTGTCAAAACTAAATTCGTTGAGACATTCGTCAAAAACGAAGAAATCAAAAACCAACTCCAAACTTTTATTGATGCTCAGCAATCATTTGCTAAGACAGTAGCCAAGACCACAGTAGATTTTTTTACTACGCTCGGAACTTCTGCTATGGCATTTGACACAGCACGTGCATTCAATAAATCAAAGAAGGGAGTATAACATGGTTAATAAATTTTTACCAGATGCGTTGCTAAACCCATCATTTCAAATCAAAGATTTCGACAAATTTTTTGTAGGATTCGATGATCAATTTAATCGTATGGCCAAATTCAGTGAGGATATTGCTAAGAATATTCCAAACTATCCACCATACAACATTATCAAGAACGATGAGAATCATTATACCATTGAACTCGCTGTCGCTGGCTTCGGTCAACAAGACATCGATATTGAGATGGCTGATGGTAAACTAATCGTCAAAGGTAATGTTCAAAATGCAGATACTGAAGATGGTAACTTCTTGTTTAAAGGAATTGCTAATCGTGCTTTCACTCGTTCGTTTGTATTGAACGATGAAGTAGTTGTTCACAACGCTGAACTTTTCAATGGTATGCTTAAAGTTTTCTTGGAGCGTCTAGTTCCAGAAACAAAGAAACCTAAGAAAATCGCAGTAAAAACACGCAACGAAAAGCAATTGCTAAATGAGGAGAAACAAGATGCGACTGCTTAAATATATTGGCAACTTCTTTGTTTCTCTGAGTGAAGGTATCCATAATTACAGAAATTACAAAAGTGGGAAAGTGAAATAAAATTATATGACAGCAACACTACATAACCTTGAGAGCGCACTGGCTGGAGAGTCAATGGCGCATATAAAGTATCGTTACTTTGCAAAAATTGCTCGTGAAGAGGGATTTGAAGATGTAGCGAAACATTTTGAACATACTGCGGATCAAGAAATTAAACATGCTTGGGGTCACCTCGAGTTGCTAATCGGCAAGCCAACTACTAAGGAATGTTTGCAGAAAGCAATTGATGGCGAGACTTATGAGTATACAGAAATGTACCCACAGTTTGAAGCAATTGCTATAAGAGAAAAAGATCTCGAAGCTGAGAAAGAAATGCGTGGTCAGATTCAAGAATCATTTGAACACGCAGAAGCATTTAAGGCTGTATTGGCTAAAGCTGAAAAGCGTTTTGCTGCTTTGAAGAAAGTAGAAGAGCGCCACGCTAATGCTTACAAACAGGTCATGGGGAGTTTATAATGGATTACGTATGTATAGTATGTGGCCACGTACATGATGAGGAAACAGAAGGTAAGTGGGATGAACTTCCCGATGACTTTGAATGCCCAGAGTGTGGTGTTGGTAAAGAAGATTATTACGAGATGTAATTAGTCATGGCAGGTAGGGGAACTTTCGGGTTCCCCTAAATATCTGTTATGATGAAAGCAAAAATATTTAAAAATCTGGTGTCCTTTGATTCAGTCCGTCGCAAAGACTGGAACTTAAAGATATCTGTATATCAAGATAAGCATGTGATGCTTCTGGCGCAGCACAGGTTGATACCAGAGCAAGCATTTATAAAACACTTTAGTGAGTTAGAACATGCTGCCAGTTTTATTGATTTTTTAATTGAACAGGATTTCTATGACAGTCAAAATTTTTAAGTTATTAACAGGTGAAGAAGTAATTGGCAGTGAAGAAGCACAAGATAGTGATAGTATTACATTGAAGAACCCAGCAGTAATTCTAATGCGCCAAACAGAAGATGGAAGATTTACTGTTGCGCTTGCGCCTTATATGGCTTATGCAGAGTTTGGAACTGTTATTATTTACAGAACAGCCATCGCAGCTGACTGTGAACCCGATGTAAAAATGGTAAATGAATACAGTAGGATCTATGGTTCAGGCATTGAAATTGCAAACACCATGCCAAGTATCCAACTATCATAACTTGCTTTTAATTCAAATCTCAGGTATACTTGTTATATCTGGGATTTTTTATGGGCGATTATTATGTATATGTTCGATGTTGAGACTCTCGGAGTTGAGTCTACCGCTGTTATATTGTCAGCAGCAATATTATATTTTGAAGAGGGCGATGATTATGACACACTTCTCAAGAAAGCATTGTTTGTTAAACTCGACAGCAAATATCAAATCGAACATCTCAAGAGAACAGTTGATCCAGAAACATTAAAGTGGTGGTCAAATATCCACCCTTCTATTCGCGAATTAAGTTTCGTGCCACATCCTTCCGATATGCATCCAGCTGAAGGTATAGATAAAATAAAACAATACGTAAAACAATATGGTCCCAATGTTGTGTGGGCACGTGGATCTCTTGACCAAATGGTTATCGATAGTCTTTGCACAAAACTTGACACAGACAAGATTGTACCGTATAATAACTGGAGAGACGTTAGAACAGGTGTCGAGATACTATGTTCAACAGCAAAGAACGGATATTGTGATGTGAACCACCCTACGTTCGGTAGACACAATGTGATTAAACATCATCCAGTTCATGACTGTGCGCTTGATGCGATGATGTTACTTTATGGAGTATAAATGGAATTTTACACAAACGTAACAAAGTATGGCAATAAGTTATTGGTTCGTGGTGTCAAAAATGGTAATCCTTATAAAACAAGATTAGATTTTTCGCCAACGCTATACATAAAATCAAACAAAGAAACTGAATGGCGCACACTTTTTGATGAGCCAGTGAGCGAAGTTAAGTTTGCTGACATCAACGAAGCGAGAGAGTTCATTGAGAAGTATAAAGAAATTGAGAGTTTCAATATTTACGGAAACGCAAACTATGCTCATCAATATATCAGCGACAACTACTCAAACGATATTCGTTGGGATGTTGAGAAAATTAAAACATACTCTATCGATATCGAGGTAGGCGCTGAGTTTGGTTTTCCTAGTGTCGCTGCAGCATCAGAAGAAGTTCTTCTAATCACCCTCCAAAATAATTTCACTAAAGAGATTACTACTTTCGGTAGTCGTCCATTCATCGGTGAAGAGAACGTAAATTACATTTTATGTTCAAATGAATCGCACCTTCTAAAAGAGTTTGTGATTTTCTGGAACAATGTTTCGCCTGATATCATCACAGGCTGGAATGTAAACTTCTTCGACATTCCTTATCTTGTTCGCAGGATTGAGAAGGTTCTTGGCAACTCCCTCGCTAAAAAATTATCGCCTTGGGAAGTAGTGAACGAACGCAAGATTCATGTCAAGGGCAATGAAGAAATCTGTTATGACATTTTCGGTGTTTCTATCTTAGATTATATCGACCTCTATCGTAAGTATACATATACCGCACAAGAATCATATAAACTTGATCACATAGCATTCGTTGAACTTGGCGAGAAAAAACTGGTAAACCCAGAAGATAACTTCCATGACTTTTACACAAACCACTGGGATAAGTTTGTTCGCTATAATATCCATGACACTAAACTTGTGGATAGATTAGAAGATAAAATGAAACTCATTGAATTAATAATTACCATGGCGTATAACGCTAAGATCAATTATGAAGATGTGTTTTCTCAGGTTCGTATGTGGGATAATCTCATCTATAATAATCTTCGCCAGAAAAAGATTGTCATCCCAGAAAAAACTAGAAGTACCAAAACAGAAGCGTTCGAAGGTGCTTTCGTTAAAGAGCCATTGCTCGGACTACATAAGTGGGTAGTTTCTTTTGACTTGAACAGTTTGTATCCTCACTTGATTATGCAATATAACATGAGTCCCGAAACGATAACCGATCAAAAGATTCATGGTGCCACTGTTGAAAAACTTTTGACGAAGGAGGTTGATACTTCTTTCGCACACAGACAAGATCTAACAGCAACAGCCAATGGTATTTGCTATCGAAAAGATATACGTGGTTTTATGCCTGAGTTGATGGAACAAATGTATGTGAATCGTTCTAAGTATAAAAAGCAGATGCTTAAAATTGAACAGGAATATCAAAACGATAAATCTAAGACACACTTACTCAAAGAAATATCCAGACTACAGAATCTACAGATGGCTATGAAGATTGCGCTAAACTCTGCTTATGGCGCTATTGGTAACCAGTACTTCAGATACTTTGACGTGAGGATTGCTGAGGGTATTACTACATCGGGACAGCTCTCTATTCGTTGGATGGCCAATGAGTTTAATCGGTATATGAATAATGTATTGAAACCAGCTGAAGAAAAAGATTATGTTATCGCCATTGACACAGATTCTATTTACTTGTCTCTAGAAGAACTGGTTGAACGCACTTGTGCTGGTAAAACCGATGAACAAAAGATTAAGTATATGGATAGAATTTGTGAAGACATGTTCCAACCTTTCATTGATACCACATATACTAATCTTGCGAAATACATGAATGCGTATTCTCAAAAGATGCAGATGAAGCGTGAGGTGTTGGCTGACACAGCTATTTGGGTTGCGAAAAAACGATATATCTTAAATGTGCATAACTCAGAGGGTGTTCAATATGCCCAACCAAAATTAAAAGTGTCTGGTCTTGAGATGGTTAAATCATCAACACCACAAGTTATCCGCACTAAGATGAAAGATGTATTGAAGGTTATCTTAGCAGGAAATGAGAAGAATCTTCAGAAATACATTACTGACTTTTTGAACGACTTTAAAAAGTTGTCAGTTGAGGAGATAGCATTTCCTCGTGGTATGAATGGTCTTAAAGACTATGGCTCTTCAACAACAATCTATAAGAAGGGTACGCCAATTCATGTTCGTGGTGCTTTGTTGTTTAATCATCTGCTGAAGCAACATAAACTTGAAAAGAAATATTCACCTATCCGAGATGGTGATAAAATTAAATTTATTTACTTGAAGACACCAAACACAATTCAAGAAAATATTATTGCCTTTGCTGGTGAACTGCCAGTAGAGTTTAACTTACACAAATATATAGATTATGATTTCATGTTTGAGAAAGTTTTTCTTGATCAACTTGAAACATTAATCCAACCAATCGGTTGGTCTATTGAAGAAAAATCTAACCTAGAGGAGTTTTTTGGATGAAAAATGTTAATTACTTATTGGCAGCAATTTTACTTGCTGTTTCTTTTCCCGTTATCGCAAACAAAACACCAGCAAGTGTTGAGTACAGTTGGAAAGTTACTAAAGTAAAAGATGGCGATACTGTAGAATTTGAGGCGAACTTTTTACCTAAACCATTGAAGCCTGTTTTAAGTGTGCGTGTATTCGGTGTTGATACACCAGAGAAAGCTCCACGTGCTAAGTGCGAATCAGAGGCACAGTTAGGATTGAAGGCATCTGAGTATACGAAAAAGGCAGTAGCTGAAGCAAAAGACATTAAAGTTTCTCTCATGTCATGGGATAAATTTGGTGGTCGTGTTCTTGGGGATGTAATTTTAGATGGTAAGAGTTTACGTCAAGGACTTATTCAAGCAGGACTTGCAAGAGAATATTATGGAGAAGCCAAGGAATCTTGGTGTAAATAATTGACATTTATACATATATCATGTATAATATTAATATAAACATACGAATATACGGAGAACAATATGGATTTTTTAAAGACAATCGTTAAGGAACTTGACAATGAATATGCTGGATTGGCTGATGATGGCATTGTTGGTGATACTGCTAGTTTCATTGATACTGGCAGTTATGCGTTCAATGGTTTACTCAGTGGTTCTATTTTTGGCGGTCTACCTTCTAATAAGGTTACAGCACTTGCAGGAGAAAGTTCAACAGGAAAAACATTTTACGCCCTCGGAATATGTAAAAACTTTCTCAACCAAAACTCATCAAATGGTGTCATATACTTTGAAACAGAAGGTGCTATGACAAAAGACATGCTCGTAGAGCGTGGTATTGATGTGCGAAGATTTGTTATTGTTCCTGTATCTACAGTTCAAGAGTTTCGTACTCAAGCAACTAAAATCCTTGATGCTTATGATAAGCGTCCAAAAAATGATCGACCAAAATTAATGATGTGTCTTGATTCATTGGGTATGCTTTCAACTACTAAAGAGATGGAAGATGTCGCTGAGGGTAAAGAAACACGTGATATGACACGTTCCCAATTAGTTCGTGGCGCTTTCCGTGTGCTTTCATTGAAACTTGCTAAACTCGATATTGCTATGATTGTTACTAATCATACCTACGCAGTTATCGGTGCATATGTTCCAACGAAAACAATGGGTGGTGGTGATGGTCTAAAATATGCTGCCTCAACAATTGTTTTCCTTTCTAAGTCTAAGGACAAAGACGGAACTGAAGTTATCGGTAATATCATTAAGTGTAAATTAGAGAAGTCCAGATTCACCAAAGAACAATCTATGGTTGAAACGAAACTATCATTCACAACAGGTCTAGATCGTTACCATGGTCTTACAGATTTAGCAGTTGAAGCTGGTATCTGGAAGTCACAGGGTGGTCGTATCGAACTTCCTGATGGTAAGAAAATATTTGGTAAGCATATCTCTGAAGATCCAGAAAAATATTTCACAAAAGAATTCTTAGAACAAATTGATGTGTTCGTAGGAAAGAAATATAAATTTGGACATGATGAGATTGTAACAAAACATGATGATGCTGCTGAAGAGATGGAGTTGGAGATACTAGATGAAGACAAAGTATGAGTTAATCGAATCAAAAAATAATGATGCAATTTACACAGTTTGCTTGACATCTGGCAAATTTAAGGGTATAATGTATGAATATGGTAAGGTAGAATTAAGTGCTGTTGAGACAGATGATGGTCCAGGAACAAAACTCCACTTTAGTTATGATTTACATAATGTTGTTGAAAGCGATAAATTCGATAAAGTGGAGTTTGAGCAGGTAATAGGTGAGATCCTTCATGGTTTAATTCAAGAAGGTGTCGAAAATAATTCAATTGTTTATTCAGGTGGTGTTGATGAGGATAGAGAAAACGATTCTAGCGAATCTACTACATAATGAAAATTACTGTCGTAAAGTATTACCACACATAGATGCATCTTATTTCTCAGATCGTAAGGAGAAAATTCTTGCGACTGAGATTATTAAGTTTTTTACAACATACAATAAACCAGTAACAAACGAAATCCTTTCTATTGAAGTTGGTGCTAGGAAAGATGTGTCTGAAGATGAATCAAAAGATCTTCAACAGTATGTTTCAGAACTAACATCTCAAGATACTATTCAAGATTGGTTAGAAGTTGAGACCGAAGCATTTTGTAAACAGAGGGCTGTCTATAATGCTATTATGGAATCTATTAAAATTATCGAAGGAAAAGACAAGAACAGACAGCAAGATGCCATCCCATCATTACTTTCTGATGCTCTTGCCGTTTCTTTCGATAATCATATTGGTCACGATTATCTGGAAGACTTTCAAGAACGATGGGATTTCTATCATAGAGTTGAGGAAAAACTTCCCTTCGACTTGGACATGCTCAACACAATCACAAAGGGTGGGTTGTCAAGAAAAACATTAAACATTATTCTTGCTGGTACAGGTGTTGGTAAATCTTTGTTTATGTGTCACGTTGCTGCGACTTCTTTAATGCAGGGCAGAAATGTTTTATACATAACTATGGAGATGGCTGAAGAACGTATCGCTGAACGTATTGATGCGAACTTACTTAATCTAGGTATGGATGAGTTGGCTGTTGTTGATAAAGAATTATTTGAACGTAGATTGATGAAAGTTCAAGATAAGACAAAGGGTAAACTGATTGTTAAAGAATATCCAACTGCCTCTGCTCACGCAGGACACTTTCGTGCTGTGTTAGAAGAACTAAAGATGAAGCGTGAGTTTTCGCCTGATATTATTTTTGTTGATTACTTGAATATTTGTGCGTCATCTAGATTAAAGATGGGTGCGAATGTAAACTCTTATACATATATCAAGAGTATCGCAGAAGAGCTTCGTGGGCTTGCTGCTGAATATAATGTTCCAGTTATGTCAGCTACTCAAACAACAAGAAGTGGTTTTACTAATAGCGATCCAGGACTTGAAGATACTTCAGAATCATTCGGTCTTCCCGCAACGGCAGACTTGATGCTTGCTTTAGTTTCGACTGAAGAACTTGAGGAACTTGGACAGATAATGGTGAAGCAGTTGAAGAATCGATACGCTGATCCAGGAAATTATAAAAGATTTGTGATTGGGGTTGACAAACCTAAGATGAAGTTATATAATGTTGAAGTGAGTGCTCAGTCTAACATTGGTTCTCAAAATCAGAGAACGACTACATATACTAAGGAAGACAATGATGTTCCATTGTATGACCGAAGTAAAAAGAAAACAATAGACGCTGAGTTCAATTTTTAAGGAAAATAATATGACACGTGTTATTATAGCAGAAACTAAACATGATTGCGAGAAACTTCTTGGTATGTTTCTTGATGAAAAAGACTACGATATCTTAATCGAAGAAGATACAGATTGTTATCTTCCAGATAGTATCGAAGGTAAGGCAACAGAAAAAAATATTGCCTTTAAATTTAGGAAGAACTTCTTCACTAAAGAAGAGCAAGAAGCAGCTTATGTTGGGTTGCGCGAAGCTGCACAAAGAACAGAAAATCGTGGGCTTGCTTCTGGTGTTAAAGCAGGAACATCTGTTACAGGTGAAGGACGTGAGTGGGTTACCAACTATCAAGAAGAAATGATGAATGCTATTCTTGATGATGTGAAAAAAGATTCTCATGGTTGGATGCTTGAAGGCGATATCATTGATTTGATTCGTGAGAAATATCCAACTGAAGAATCTAGACTGAAGGCATTGGGTTCTGGTAAGAACAATGTTTGGGTCATCTCACGTTTCCGTGGTAAATTTAACTTTGACGATTGGGTCGATTCTATCAAACCACTGAGTAAAGAAAAGCGTGTTTTGTCGACTCACGAAGTTCAAAAGATGATAAGCGAAACATCTTACGGTAATCCAGTTGACTCTGGTATTGCTGGTTGGTTTGACAGATATCCACGTATCCCATATGGTCGTGCTACTTCATATACACGTGATAATTTCGATAAATTTAAAATGTCGTTTCCATTTCTACAGCACTTGGCCAAGGGATTTGAAAGTTTATTGCCAGAAAGATATGCGAAGCAAAAAGCTGCAACTAATAAAATTGATCCAGGATTTGTTGTTCCGAATACACCATTCACAACTGTTACCGTAAATAAAACCTTTAGAACTGCAGCTCATAGAGATGCTGGTGACTTTACTGAGGGTATGTCTAACTTGATGACACTATCAAATGATGGACGTTATACAGGTGGATATCTAATTTTCCCTGAGATTCGAGTTGCAGTGAATGTTCGTCCAGGCGACTTGTTGCTTGTGAACAATCATGAGATTATTCACGGCAACACCCCCATCGTTTGCGAAGAAGGTTCTGAGCGCATCTCTCTTGTTGTTTATCTTCGTGAAAAAATGCTTGAACTTGGCAGTAAAGAATATGAAGACGCGAGATATGAATATGTTGAAACTCGTCGTAACAACACAGAGCGTCCTGAAAAGATTAAGAATAAACTGTGGAATGGTGTTTCTCCTGGGATGTGGGAAGAACAAGAGTGGTATGATTATTGTTCAGAAAAACTTGGTCACGATGTATTAGTAAAATATCATCCAAAGGCGCAAGCCATGAAAGAAATTGCTGGACAAAATTTAATGGAGATGGACCTGTGAAAATTTTTATTCCAATGCATGTGTTTAATAATTTCGGTGGTATTATTAATCACAATGAACAACTGATTGCTGGTCTTAAAGACTTGGGTCATGAGGTCACTTTCGCATACATTAAACCAACTCATACTGCACCAAAACCTGTCGATGTTTCCACGTGTCCCGAGGGATATGTTATGGGAGCAGGTACAGGCTATCCTGTGCATCAAGGTAAGGGGTGGATCGCTCCATACTATTCTTTAAAAAATAATGATAGTATTAAAAAGTTTGTGGAAGATGCGAACAAACATGACATCGTTATTTGGCAATCTGTGTTTGGGTTTAAAAATGCCGAAACAGAGAAGTATACTGACTGGATTCCAATGATTGAAGATGTCAACGCAAAACAGGTTGTCATTGTTCATGATGGTAACCTGAAGAAATTATACAGCTGGATTCATAAGTTTAGTCATAAGTTTTCTGGCATCGCATGTGTTCATCCTGCTGCATATAAATCAGCTGACTTTATGCCAGTTCCAAGAAACATGCTTCTTAACCCACAAGATCTTTCAGAGATTCCGACTCCAGGTCTTTGGGAAAATCGCAAAGATGTTATTCTTTCACTACAAACATTCAAGCGTTGGAAACGTGTTGACGACCTTGTCTATGCTATCCCATACATTAATGGTAAAGTAATTGTTGCTGGCGATGGTATGGAACGTGCGTATATGACATCGCCTGATAAGTGTAAACCTGAATATCATTGTACCAAAGAGAAAGATTCTAACGCTACCGATGATATGGTAGGAAAAAAGATCTGGGACAATGCGATGGCTACAGGAAATATGGCATACGTTGGTTTTATCACTGAGGGTAAACGTGACTCTATTTTAAACAACTCAAAGTTTTTGATTGATACATCATGGACAACTACATATGGCGAACACTTTAATCGTGTTATTGTTGATGCCATGCGTGTTGGTGTTGTACCAATTGCTCGAAATTTGGGAGTATCAGATTATGAGCATGGTAATGGAACATTGTTTAAAGTTGATGAAAACTATTTGATGATTCCTGCCGATGCAACACCGAAACAGTTCGGCGATTATATTAACAAATACTTAAACATTAGTCAAGAGAAATATGAGCAGATTGTCCAGAACAACTATGAAGTCCTCAAATTATTCGACCGCAAAACTATCGCCCAGCAATATATTGATCTTGCAATGGGTAAAGATGCTGGCTATTATGAAAAGAACGAAATAGGTTCTTTGGCTACTTCACCGAAGGCAGTCTCTACAGGGAACAAACTCTGGGAAGACCACTTCGAGGTTGCCAATGTAGCTGTTTTGGATGAGTTTTTTGGTTAGGGGCTGGCTCTTACGATAACTAAATAATGGAGGGACTAACCCTCCATTTTTCACATAGGAAACTCGAATGCGCTTCTTACAGGAGTTACAATTCGACTGGATAACCTTACTGAATTTTAGTAAGCGTCCTTTCAGAGCCAAGTTCATTCCAGCAAAAGTGTGGAATGATCTAGACATGTATCGTAATGATTCTCATGGGCTTTCTAACTATGTTAAAAAGTGGAGAACAAAGATAGAATGGAAACCCGAACTATCCAAGAAGAAAGTATTTGATACTCATGTTGCTGTAGGTGGCGAGTATGATATGGAATTTAGACAATGCTGTCTTATCATTTATTCCAAGGGTGGATTCGATAAGTTTCCATTTACTGAAAAAACATGGGATGCGTTTAAGTATAAAATAATCCAAACTGAGATGCATGAGATAATCCATTTTATGCAGTATGATAGACGTGGTGATGAGTGGTCTGGTTATGTTGTTCCATATAAGAAGGTGGGATCAAAGAAGAAGGATGATGAAAGAAAATATCTTTCTGAGTTTGATGAGATACAAGCGTATGCTCATTGTGTTTACCTAGACTTCAAAACTAAGAGACCGAATATACCTGTTCCAGTTTTATTAGAACGATGTAAAAGAAAATCTGACTCTCAAACATTCGGATATATAATGAGAACATTTAATCGCGATTTTCGTAATAACGAAGCTCTCCCAAAACTTGTTCAACAGATAGCAAAGTGGGATAGAAAATATGAACGAAAAATGCGAACACAACGTAGGCTCAAACAATAATTATAAGAGAGTAGTATAATGGCTTCTATTACTGGATCAACGAAATATGGTGAAGGACACAAAGTTGTCCTAAAAGAAGCCGACAAAATTTCTGCGTCAACAAAAAGCATTTTAACAAAGTCAGGATTTACTCCTGGCCAAACTGTGTTTTCTATCGTCAGACAAAATCTAAAGACACTTAAAGTAGCAAAGAGTATTGTTCTTGCTCCTGGTAAAGATATGATTTACATGAAAGATAAGAACAATAAAATTGTTCTGTTCAGTGGATCTGCAAGTTCAATTGATGGATTGTTCAACCATTATAGCGAAAATTCTAAAAGCGACACTGGTTTATTAACAGAGATAAAAGAACTAATTAGTATGTACATGTTCGAAGAGATGATCGAGCGTGGTAAAGTATTGTCTGAAGATGCGGTAATAAAGAAGTTGGGATCTAATGGTTCAAAATTCAGTAGTGTTTACTACGAAAGTTCTTTGAAGCAAACTAAGACATTGAAGAAAAAGATAAAAGGTAAGGGGTTTGAATACGAACGCCAAGGTAAAAACAAAACTGAAGCTGTCTATAAACTTGCTCGAGAACTATCCAAAAAGTCAAACGATAATTGGAATCCTGCCGATGTCTGGATGATTAAGAAAACATTCGACATGAAAAAAATTACAAACGCAAACTCGTTAGATGAATTGAATACAAGTATCGCCAATGCGTATAAGAAAGGTGAGGTATATCCTATATCTTTAAAACAAGTTTCTAACGCAGAAGCAGAGTTTAATGTTATCGATGCATCATCACAAATGAATCAGAAATTAGAATATGATTTTAAGTTCGAGAAGGTAGACTTATCAGATACGTATGCTAATTTTATTGTTCAAACTAAATCTGGTTTCGCAGTTCGTTGTGGTTTTAAAGCATCTGCAACAACATTGAATGTATCATTAGAAGGAAGGTTTATTGGCGCAGGGTATCAACTCGGCGCAGTAGATGCTAAAACTTTTGGACCATACATTAAAGAAAAGTTTGGTTATGAGTTAAGAAGTGGTGTTGGTGTTACGGCAGCACAACAGAAGAAAGCTCTTGAAGAATTGAAAATAATATTCGGAAAATATCCTAGACTTTCTAATACCATTAAAGATTTTAAACACGCAGAACAACTATTCAAAACTGCCGACAGTTTGACAAAAGACAGATTTGCCAATATTATATCTTACCTCTATGCTGTTGTTGGGTTGCCAAAAAACACCAAGCAGTTTGAGGAAGTTATGACTTACTGTTATTTTAGTTCTAAAAAGATAACTACTGGAGCGTGTCTGTACACCATCCTACAATAACCCTACCAGCAGTAGGGGTATTAAATAAAGTGCTTGACATTAATTTGGAAATAGGGTATAATAAAGGTATGAAGTTAAAAGAATATCTACTAAAAGAAGAAGAAAAACTGGGTCGTCTCTCCATATTCGATATTGACGACACCCTCTTCCATACGACTGCCCAAATCGCTGTTGTCAAAGATGGTAAGAAAATTAAGAAACTTACCAATCAAGAATTTAATACATACAAACTTGCTGCTGGCGAGTCTTTCGACTTTTCAGAATTTAAAGATGCTGCTAAATTCTACAAAGAATCTGAGCCGATCAGCAAAATGCTGAATGCAGCCACAAAGTTAATTTCTGCTACAGATAAAAATCCTGAGAACAAAGTTATCATCGTTACTGCTAGAGCGAACTTTGATAATAGAGAAAAGTTTCTATCAACTTTCCGTAAGCATGGAATTGATATCGATAAGGTTCATGTTGAAAGAGCAGGAAATATGACTCTTAATAATTTGCCGAATCTTCCAGCTGTTAAGAAAGCCATTATCATTAGTCAGTATTTGAAGACGAATAAGTATTCTAGAGTGTCGTTGTTTGATGACAGTATGGATAATCTAAAAGAATTTTTAAAATTAAGATCTAAGTTTGTGATGGTTAGATTTAATGCGTACTTGGTTCTTCCAAGTGGACAAATAAAGTTGGTAAAATAATGTTAAAATTAAAATCGTTTATTGCTGAAGAGAAAAATACCCATATGGAACACATTGAAGATTTGGTCTTCAATGATGGAGTAAAGGGTGTACGCAAAGCAATAAACTTCCTACAAGATTTGCGTGATATGCTCGCAGGAAACTCTGGCAGTAAAATTACTGCTACGGTAAAGTGGGATGGCGCACCAGCTGTATTTGCTGGCATCGATCCTACTGATGGAAAGTTCTTTGTTGCTAAAAAGGGTGTCTTCAATAAGAATCCAAAAGTGTATAAAACTGCTGCTGATGTCGATGCTGATACTTCAGGCGACTTGGCTTCTAAATTAAAATTAGCACTTTCAGAATTTAAAAAGTTAGGAATTACTTCTGGTGTCTATCAAGGCGACTTGATGTTTACAGATGATCTTAAAACAGAAACGATTGACGGAACAAAGTATACAACCTTCCATCCTAACACTCTTGTTTATGCTGTTCCTTATGACAGCTCTCTAGCTGCTAAGATTCGTTCTGCCAAGATTGGTGTTGTCTGGCACACAACTTATACTGGCAATTCTTTTGAATCGATGAAAGCAACTTTCGGTCTACCGATTGTTTCCAAGTTTAAGAATGTATCTTCTGTTTGGATGGACGACGCCAGCTACAAAGATTTGTCTGGCACTGCTACTTTCACCAGCAAAGAAACCCAGCAAGTTACAACTATGCTCTCTCAGGTAGGAACATTGTTTAAACAAATTGATGCTAAGACGTTGAACGCTATCTCTGGCAACCAAGAACTCTCTCTTCTCATTAAGACTTTTAGTAACACAAAAGTTCGTGCGAATGAGACTATGACTAATCCTAAGAAATATGTCACTGAATTATTTGATTATATCCACAATAAATATCAGAAGGATATGGATAAGCTGAAAACCGAAAAGGGTAAGGCTGGCGTAGAAGCAAAACGCAAAGAAATTATGTCGTTTTTTGCAAACAACGATCGTGCTTCTATAGAGGGTGTTTTCCAAATAACTGCTCTTTTGGCTGAAACCAAGAAGCTGATTATTGCAAAGATGAATACAGCTGGTTCTATAAGCACTTTCCTAAAGACAACAAGTGGCTTTAAAGTTACTGGCGCTGAGGGATTTGTGGCTATCGATCATCTTACAGGTGGAGCGGTTAAAATCGTTGACCGATTAGAGTTTAGTAGAGCCAATTTTTCTCCCGATATAATTAAGGGTTGGCAAAGATAAGAAAACAATTCCACTAAATAATAGTGGTAATAACATTTATAGATGGGTAAAATGAAGAAATATAGACAGCTAATTAAGGAGTTGCCTTCTAAGAAGGTAGTATTTGCCTTTGGTCGGTTCCAACCACCAACAACTGGGCACGAACTCCTAGTAAAAGCTGTTCAAAAAATTGCGTCGGCACAAGGTGCTGACCATGTCATATATGCTTCTAAGACCGAAGACAAGAAGCAAAATCCCCTACCCGTCTCACGTAAAGTTTACTACCTCCAGCGCATGTTTGCTGGGGCTAATTTCAAAGCAGCCAATGAGCAAGAGAGAACATTCATTGAAGCTGCGAAAGCATTAAACAAGAGATATAAAAACATTGTGATGGTTGCAGGCAGTGATAGAATTGCCGAATACAAAAAGATTTTAGAAAAATACAATGGTACAGAATTTAAGTTCGACACAGTATCAGTAGTTTCCGCTGGCGAAAGAGATCCAGATTCAGACAATGCCTCAGGTATGTCAGGAACTAAGATGCGTGAAGCAGCGAAGGCTGGCAAATTTAATGAATTTAAGAAGGGTATTCCCCACTCTTTAACAGTGTTAGATGCTCGTAGATTGATGAATGAGATACGCAAAGCGTACGATCTAGAGCCTATTAAAGAATCATTAAATATTGCTGTTGACGATCTACGTGAAAAGTATTTCCGTGGAGAGATTTTTAATGTTGGTGATATTGTTGTTTCCGAAAACAAACAATGCGTTGTTGTTAAGCGTGGCTCAAATCATCTACTACTATCAGAAGAAGGAACGGATGTGAAATTTACTCGTTGGATTAAAGATGTAAGTCTTCCTGCCGAACAGGTACAAGAAGAACTCACAAATAAAACACTCAAATCAAATTCTACTGACCAGATTAAAGCAGCAAGAATTATTGCTACAACTCTTGGTGTTGAGAATGTTGAGTCTAGCGCAAACCCAGCGCAGATTGTCAATCTAGGACTGCGTAAAATTAAGAGCAAAGCATTGAACGCTGAGTCTTACGAAATTTTAAAACGCATGTTGAAGATGGCAACTGATGTTGGAATTAAGTTTGATACAAATCTAATGCCACAAAAGTTAAAAGAAGCGTACTATAATAAGTTGCTCAGCTACGATGCTGACGGTAAAATGACTGAAATAGATACAGATGCTGATGGCATTCCAGACTGGATAGAAAAAAATATGACTAAGATTGGTTCTGGTTTGCACAATGATGACAACGACCAACTAAGAACACAGAAAGTCAGATACCATTTAGGCGAAGCTGATAGTGGAAGTTTAACACGACAAGTAGCGAAGTCTGCTTTGGCAGCAAAACACGCTAAAGAAAAAGAAGCATTGGCAACAAAACATGCCAGTGAAAAAGAATCACTAAAAGAATACGAAATCGATCATGATGGTAAAGGAAACTATCGTGACGATGAGGGTAATGAATTTAGAGGTGCGCCAAGAGGTTCGTTTGCTCGTCGCCACACTATTACATCAACACCATCAGAACCACATTCAGTCCACATTAATGGTAAGAAGTGGAAGTCTTTCGGTTCTCAGTCTCATGCTCAGAACGTAGCGAATAAAATTAAAGGTGCCACTGTTCATAAAGAAGAATACGAACATATCCTCAAAGCACTTGACGAAGCATTAGCATCTACTGACAAAGGTGAGTACGATTACGAAGGCGCAATGGCAAGAACACAACTACAAACTGTTTGTAGAAATGCGCAAGAACTTATCGATATGCTGGGAATGGACGATAACTTACCTGAGTGGGTTCAATCCAAAATTACATTGGCGCAAGATTATATCTCATCAGTTACAGATTATTTAAAGTCAAGAGATGAACTTGGCGAAGCAGTAAACCCAGCACAGCAAGCAGCAATTGCTATCGCTATGAAAAAGGCTGGTAAGAAACCAAAGTATAAAGGTCTTTCAGAAAGCAGTTTAAATGCAAAAGATCCTCATGGTGATTACAAAGAAAAGAGTAAAGCACTTCATCAGCTATCAATGAACAAAGATGTCGATCAAGAGCATGTTAAACAACGTAAGTTGGATTTAGATAAAGAATATTCTAAGTACCAAAAAGAAGAAGTTGAGCCAATTGAAGAGATTTCCCAAAAACTTGCGGGCAACTATTATGGCGCTGCAACAAAGAAACATATTGAAAAAGTTGGCGTAAAACCAAACATGTATGATCGTATCGAAAAAGATATGGGTAAGAAACGCAAAGAAGGTGTTGATCGTGCACTTGCTCGTCTTACAAAAGAAGATGTTAAATTAGTCGAAGATCATCTAGTACATGTATCCGATGGTTCTAAGTATGATGAAGTCCCACACCCAAAAGATATTGAACATGTTAAGACTGGTGCAATGCATCATGGTGGTAAATGGGATGGTCATTCAGATAAAGGCGCATTCTTTAAGTTTAAATCGAAAGAAGATGCACAACACTTTGTAAGTCATGTTAACAAATGCCCACATAAAACTTGCTATGCAGACCTACATGAAGCATACCTCCAAGCAGCTGACAAAGTAATTGGTAAAGATGGCAAGAAACATGCTGCTCGATTAATTAAAATCGGTAGCGATGCGCCAACTAACACAAGACATAAAGGTTATGACGCATTCTCAATGGAAGAAGTTGAGTTAAGCGAAGAAGATATCGATGTTATCGTTGATGAGTTTCAAACTTGGGAAGATGTTATCGATGCCTACGAAGATGATGAGTTGGCAATTATCGATGAAGAAACAGGCGAAGAGATTGATACCGTAGTATCAGAAGGTGTGCTAAACGAAGTGCTTTCTAGAATTGAACGAATTAGAGCAGCGACAAGATTCGCAAGAACTAAATCTAAGCGTATGATCAAAACAAAGATGGCACTTAAAAGATCTTCACCACAGTCTGTGATTAATACACGTGCAAGAAAATTGGCAATCCAAACAATCAAATTGCGTCTGGCTAAAAAGCCATTGAACACTCTTTCTGTTGCAGAAAAAGAAAGACTGGAACAACGTATTGCTAAAATGAAACCTGTCTTAAATAGAATTGCCATGAAACTTGCACCACGTGTTCGTCAAATCGAAAAACAACGTCTATCACATAGCAAATATACAAAATGATTACGTTTAAAGAATATCTACTAGACGAAGCTACCTATCAAGGTAAGACTGTACCACTTAACAAACCTATGGCTGGCGATGTTAAGAAGTCAAAGGTATACGTTGATCCAGATGGTGACGGGAAAGCGAAGAAAGTAAACTTTGGCGATAAGAATCTAAGCATTAAAAAACATATACCTGCTCGCAAGAAAAGTTACTGCGCTAGATCTGGTGGGCAAGGAAATTTAACTGATAAGACCAGCGCTAATTATTGGTCACGTAGAGCATGGGATTGCTGATATGAATGAATTAAATGAACAACTAAAAGTGGTTCTTGCCGATTCTTTTATGCTGTATTTGAAGGCACAAGGATACCACTGGAACGTAGAAGGAATTCTATTTCCAATGTTGCATGACTTCTTTGCAAAAATTTATGAAGAAGTATACGCAAGTATCGATTCAACTGCAGAAGAAATTCGTGCTCGTGATGGTAAAGCACCACACACTCTCATTGAATTAGATAAATATAGAACGATAGAAGACACATCGGCAGTTGATGCAGAAGCAATGATTGCTGATTTAAAGGTAGCCAATCAGGCAGTAATAGAATCTCTTTTCAAAGCAGTGGAAATTGCTACGGAAAAGAATGAACAAGGGTTGATGGATTACCTAGCAGGTCGCATCGATGCTCATAAGAAACATAACTGGATGTTGACATCAACACTAAAAACAAGCGGAGAACAATAATGTTAAAATTTACAGAAATGCTAAAGGGTAACCAGCATAAGATTGATAAGAATAAAAACGGCAAAGTCGATGCTCACGATTTCAAATTACTTCGCAAAGAAGAAAAAGAAGAAGAGATGTGTGAACAATGCGATATGCCAGAAAGCGAATGTGATTGCGATGACAAAAAACTCGAAGAACTAAGCAAAGATACTCTTAAATCTTATCTCGGCAAATCATTAACGGATCGCAACAAACAACAAACTCGTATGTCACGTGCTTATGCGATCGATCCCGACAAGTATGATGACGCAGAACATAAGCGTGAACAACGTAACAAAGGCATTAAAGCTGCCAAGAATAGAATAGAAGAAGGTAAGCATGTTATCGGTGTAACTGTTTCTGACCCAAATCATCCAATGGTTTCGCAGCGCAATGAGAAGAAAATGCGTAAAGCAAAAGTAACTGCCGTTGACAAAGACACAGCTATTAATACTGCTATCTCTTACTATAAAAAACGTGGAATGAAAGTTCATGACCACAATTATATCGGACTTCATAACGAAGAAACCAAAACGAATGATGTTCCTTTTGATGGTCCATATACAACTACATTTAAAAAGAAGAATAATCCTAATCGCTCTCCTATGGATGCTGCTCGTGCTCTTGCTCAACAAGGCATGAAGAAAAAGATGAAGGAAGAGTTTGGTATAGACATTACTGATGAACAAGCAGATTCTCTATTAGAGATGGCGAGTTGTGCGCCAGTTGCTCCAGTTCCTGATAAGAAATATATCAAAGGAACACCTGAGAATAAAGCATATAAGGCAACAAAGAAACCAATCAATGGTATGCCAACTGGTAAGATGAAAGAAGAAGTTGAATTAGAAGAAGCCACTGTTGATACTAAAAAGTATTCTTGGGGTACGATGAAAACTGTCCATCATGGTAGTTCTTTTAACATCCCTCTACACCCAGAACACCATCAAGCAATTGCTAAGTTGAAAGACCAGCAAGAACATAAGTTTAAAACTGAAGATGGTAAACACTGGACAGCAAAACGTGATGGTGACAAGGTTCACTTCCAAGGTGCAAACAATGGTGGTAAAACTTCTGTTGCTCACTCAACAATGCAAGAAGGTGTTATTGACGAAGCCAAGCCAGGACTCTACGCAAATATCAACGCTAAGAGAAAACGCATTGAAGCTGGATCTGGTGAACGTATGCGTAAGCCAGGAAGCAAAGGCGCACCAAGCGCAAGCGATTTTAAAGACGCTGCAAAAACAGCGAAAGAAGAAGTCGAAATTAAAGAAGCCAATCATCGCGAATTTGCTTCACAAGGTAAAATGCACCCAGACATGGCAAAGCACATGAAGACTGGTGAGCATATGGATTATTATGAGCCGAAGACTGGCGATAAAGTGCATGGTAAAGTAATGAAGAACGATGGTAAAGAAGTCCATGTTAAACAAACTCATGACTCTTACAATCCTAAGAAGGTTGGCTCAGTTCACAAATTTGTAGTGTCTAATAAGTTGGATGAACAATCCGATACAGACGAATCTAATCTAAACTCTCAGAAAGAGGAGAATCAATTGAAAAAATTTAAACAATTTAAAGAAGAAATTTATGACAAGTTATCATCTAACGAAGAATCTATTGAAGAACAAGTCGAAGACTTAGATGAAATGGAATTTGATAAGAGTGGTAAGTATGTACACAAAGGTAAGTATGGAACATCATATCAAGGCGACGATGATGAAGATGATGACAAACCTAAGACACCCGCACCAGCTGGAGAAAAGCGTGGTCGTGGTCGCCCAGCAGGTTCAACGTCAGGAGCAAAACAAAAGGGTTCTGGTCCTGCTAAGAAACGTAGCGGTGTAGAATACACTGGGTTCAAATTACATTTGCCTAATAACAACAGATAAATTCAAGGAGAAATAAAAATGGCACTATGGGGAAATAAAGATAGTAAAACAGCTACTGGTACAGTTAGCATCGCCAACACTGGCGTAGTAACTGGTTCTAGCACTCTGTTTACTACAGAAGCAAAAGTCGGTAACACCATTCGCGCAGCGGGTGTTGATTATCATATCGTATCAATCACAAGCAACACAGTTGCACTAGTAAGAATGGGCGCAAACAATGGTGGTGGTTCAGTCACTACTTGTTCTGGCGAATCTTATACATTATCTGAGAAACCATCATTCGTTCCTCAAGAGTCTGCATCATCTTCAGGCGATTCTGGTACAAGCCAAACCGTATTCGGTGTTGATGGTACAGAACAATCAGCTGGTGGTGACAATGTTACTGCCGTAGCTGTATCTGCTGGCAAAACTCGTTACCTTGAAGTTCCTGCAGTTACATTCTCTGGCGGTGGTGGCTCTTCTGCTGCAGCTACTGCATCTATCGCTGGTGGCGCAGTTTCTGCAATCACTGTAACAAACGTAGGTTCTGCATACACTTCAGCACCAACTGTTGCTATTGCCAAACCTCGTCGCACAATTCCAACTTCTGGTGTAACAATTGCTACTGAGCAAATTGCTTATGCTACTCATGGCTTAGTTGCTGGTGAATCAGTTAAGTATTTCCATGGTGGTGGCACTGCTATCAGTGGTTTAACAAATAATACAGAGTATTTTGTATCTGCTCTTGGTTTAGCTGCAGGTACTTTCCGTCTTGCAGATACTGCTCTTGCTTCAGCAGGTCGTACTGCTCTTGCTGGTGTTGCTATTTCTGGCACTGGTGGTCAGTTTACTTGTACTGCAACTACTCTAGCAGTTGGCGATCATATCGTTATCGGTGGAACTGTTACTGGTACTGGTTCTATTACTGGCCACACTGCTGGTAAGATCTATGAAGTTTCTGCTGTTACTGGTACTTCACCATCCGTAACTGGTTTCACTGTTACTCAAGAAGATGGTACTGCAGTTGTTTCTACTGCTGGTAATGGTACTGGTTTGACATTAACACCATACACAATCGTAATGCTTGCTGGTACTGGTAACAATGCTCAGTACTTTGAAATTCAAGCTGCTGCTGACCAAGCAACTGCCACTGCTTCATTAGGTGCTGGCGCAGGTGGTACTACTTTAACTCACGCTGGTTGGGTTCGTCGTACTGTTGGTACTGGTGGTCGTGCTGGTCGTGTTCAGCAAGAAGTGCTAGTAGCTATGGGTTCAATGTCTGGCGATCAGGCTGACGATATTCAGTATCCAGACGCATAATAAATACTTTAGTATCCTAGAACGAGGTAGGGTTGTAAAAACTCTACCAACTACATTTTAAATAGGGAGAAGCCTCATGGCAGATCAAAAGATATCGGAATTACCAGTAGCTACGTTTGCTGCTGGCGCAGATTTACTTAACATTGTTCAAGGTGGTAGTAATAAAAAGATTACCATGGCGAACTTTATGGCGAACATTAAGTCGCCAACTGTATTGAACGTCGATGGCGGTGATACAGATACAAGAGTTAAAGGGTTAAACGACGACCAACTTATATTCGCAGATGCTTCTACGGATAGAGTTGGTTTCGGCACTGACACACCGACCGAAAAGGTTGACGTTGTTGGAAACCTTGCAGTTTCAAGTGGATTTATACGCGAATCGCAAACACCACAAGCTCTAGCAGGTGTTGGCGGTCTTGTAGTAAATGCGACAACAGCTATCACTACAGTTTCTGGCTCAGGTGCTATAACACTTACCATAGCTGATGGAGTTGTTGGCCAAAGAAAAACAATCGCAGTTATTTTAGCTGCATCCACAATAACATTAAGTGGTGCAAATGTTAGAGCCACTACTATTACTACATCTTCTACTGGCGCAACATTACAGCTACAGTGGATAAGCGCAAAATGGCAAGTAGTTTCTAACGTAGGATTCTCTGTTACATTATAAGGAATTAAATTATGACATTGAAACAAAATATACAAGATGATCTTGAGTTATATAAAAAATCAGTTGAAGAAAAGAATGTGTTTTTAGTAAACTTGAAACAAGCATTCGCAAAGACTGAAGCTGAGATTACCATGTTAAATGGCGCAATTCAGGCATGTGAGAAATTATTAGAGAATGTGGAAAATGACGGAAAAGCTGACAGAAAATAATTTTTTACTTTTTGCTATGCATCACTATGACAATCCACAATGTCATAGTGTTGTAGAATTTGAAGAAGACATGAAAAGGTTTTTATATTTGAAGAAACTTTTTACACGTTATTCGCAAAATGGAGAGCTGAGAGAAAGATTAATTTTAAATCACATAATTGTTTTATATAACATTTTTGGTGACGCAGCAACAACAATGTTGTTCTATAAGTTGGAAGAAAAGTACTGGCGTTCTCTTGTTACGTTTTTAGTATATCTTGACAGGATGCCAGAGGAAATAAGTCAGTATGGAATAATTCTGTCGGAAGTTGAGTTAGATGAGACAGTTATAAAGGCACTAAGGAAAATTTAATGGCATCAAGATTAGTAGACAATCTATTAGCATTTAAAATTCTTACAATGCTCGTAAGACCATTCGCAGAATCAGAGGCATTTAAACTTGGAATCATCGATGCTAATGGTAAGGTGTTGAAGAAAGCGTCAACTCTTCAAACAACTGAAGAGAGGGATGCATACAATTATCTTACACGTTTAGTGTTTAACATGAAGAGAATTATTAATCGTCTTCCTGGTGGCGAAAATAAATTAAAGAGTATTATTACTGCATTCTTTTTAGTCAAGGAATGTTATGAGAAGAAAACTTCCATTGCCTTTCTCGAAGAAAAGTATATTACGCTTTTAGAGACAGTAAATAAAAACAATATCACATTAGTTGAAGAAGAACTTATTGTGCAAAAGTTTTTTGAAGATGTTGCCAATGTAACAGGCGCAGCAGTTTCAACAAATGAACCTGTTATCGATCCGAAGAAAAAGAAAAAGGTAATCTTCGCAGTGAAAAGAAATGGACAGATGACACAATGATTTGGTTATTAAATTTTTTACCTACTTGGATTTTCCAAGCAGTAGCATTAGGACTAATGGTTCTTGGTGTTGGTGTTCACATGTTTGTGAGACATCCAATCGTTCCAAGTATTATCCCTAAGATTATTGGTGCGCTATTGGTAGTAGCTGGTGTCTTTATTTCTGGTGGTATCTGGACACAAAGCGAATTCTTAGCAGCAGTAGAAAAACAAAAGCAAGAAATTGCTAGACTAGAAAAAGCATCTGGTGAAATAACTACTAAGGTAGAAAAAGTTTATATTGAACGAACAAAAGTTATCAAGGAGAAGGGTGATGTTATTGTTGAAAAAGTTCCAGAGTATATTACCAAAGACGCTGATGCTAAGTGTGATGTGCCTAATGGTTTCGTCGTGCTCCACAACAGTGCCGTTAAGAATGAAATTCCCAACACCGCCAGAGAGTTTAATGAAAAGTCCAGCGGAGTTGAACTCTCTACCGTTGGAAAAACAGTCGCAGGAAACTACACAACCTGCAACGAAGTAAGGGAACAGTTAACAACCTTACAAGACTGGATTAAACAGCAAGAGAAACTCTACAACAAGCCATAACAAGGAAACTATGGAAATGTCATCACAATTAGATATAAAAGTAGCCAAACTAGAAACTGAAGTAGAAGTCATAAAGGATGACGTTGGTGAAGTTAAAGCAGAATTGAAAACTGTCCACGGTAGAATTACCGAAGGTAATGAGAAAGTTCTTTTGAAACTTGGGCAGATGTCCAAGGATTCAGACTCTCAACATAATGCCATTGTTGAAAGAATGAACGTAATGGATAAGAGAATTAATGGTAGGATTGCTGTTCTGGAACAGTGGAGATGGTTAGTAGTTGGTGGTGCCGTAGTAGCAGGATGGATGCTTTCGCATAGTGGTTTACTAGAAAAGTTCTTTGGTTAACTAAATCATCCTTGACACAGTCATTATACCTCGTGTCAAGTTTGTAAGCAAGTAATTGTATGTAAACTTGCGTTTTAATATGATATGAGGTATAATTATATTATGTGCTTGTGGAGTTATTATGTTATATATCGATGCAAAATATGCTAGTCTTCTTGGTCCAAGACTTAGGAACTTCAAGAAGAAAGATGAAAATAGTTGGAACTTTAGTTGCCCAGTCTGCGGTGATTCCAAGAAAAACAAATTAAAAGCACGTGGTTACATCTATAAGATGAAGACCGACTTGTTTGTGAAATGTCACAACTGTGGCTACAGCACAAATCTTGGTAACTTTATAAAATATCTTGATTCTATTTTGTATGATGAGTACGTCTTAGAAAGATATAAGGCTGGTGCTACACGTTATAATGATCACAAAGAAATAGACAGGTTTGTATCTAACACAGAACTACCAGTCTTGCAAGAAGTCGATTCAGTTCTAGACGGAACAATCAGGATCGACAAACTCCCAAAAGAACACCCAGTATTAAAATATGTTGAAGGAAGAAAAATACCTTCTGACAAATTTAATCTGATATATTTTGCACCAAAATTTAAATCTTGGTCAAATAAAAATGTTGTAAAATTTACAGAGGAATCATTGGCAAATGACCATCCTCGATTAATTTTTCCATACTTTACTCAACAAGGTAAGTGCTTTGCATATTCAGCTCGAGCATTTGCTAATGAGGAGCCAAAGTATTATACTATAAAACTTGATGATGACAAGGAGAAAATATATGGTTTGGACAGGATCGACTTCGGAAAGAAAATATTTGTTGTTGAAGGGCAAATTGATTCTCTTTTCCTTCCCAATTGTCTTGCTGTTAGTGGCTCTTCTTTTGATCTTTTAGACATACAAAAGATCAAAACCAACTGCACCTTGGTCATTGATAATGAGCCAAGAAATAAAGAGATAGTGAAACAACTTAAAAAATATATAGATGAAGGTTATTCTGTATGTATGTTTCCTGATACATTACAATTTAAAGATATAAATGAAATGATTTTATCTGGTATGTCTAAAGAACAGGTGGTTGATATGATAAATAGTAACACCTATTCAGGAGCATCTGCGATAATGCATTTTACAACATGGAGAAAAGTATGAGTGAAGATAATATAGTTGACGTTGAGTATAAGGACATACCAAAAATACCTGAAGAGTTTCCTGTAGAAACAGATGCAACTCGAAGAGAAACAAGACTCTTAGACTTAATGAAACCAATTAACCAAACGATTGAATCATGTCAGAACAGGGCAGATATTTTATTGATTGCTTCGGCAATGATGCATACATCAAGAGATTTATTTTTGTGTGAGCTCGGCGAAGCATCAACTAAAGCATTGTTTTCCAAATTAAAATTTGATATGCCTGTGAATGATGAAACACAAGACAGTTAATGTATCGGGTGGTAAGATAGACATCTTTGATGATGTCTTTGACTACGCGACCAGAGAAAAGTTTTACTATTTTGTTAGATTTCAAAACTTTAACACATCAGGTGCTGACACATCAACCTTAGAGCATAAAGGCGACTTCAATCTTTATTGTTCAGTTTCCGATGAGCAGATATCAAACATGAATTTTTTAAATTCTGGAGAGATGTCAAAAATAACTGCCATGGTTGATGGTATGAGCATAAAGCAGTCTAGGATTAACCTTAGCACATTAAATGATAGAAATAGATTTCACACCGATACCTTTGGTGATGTCAAAACAAAAACACTATTATACTACCCAAACTTAGTGTGGCAAAATGAATGGGGTGGCTATACAATATTTTCTGACTCAATGCTAAATGAAGTGGAATATACATCCTTCTATGTTCCAGGAAGAGTAATTTTATTTGATGGTAATATACCGCATTGTATTGCGCCACCAACAACAATGGCACCAACATACAGGTTTAGTTTTGTAATACAATATGGAGCAACAAATTGAAAGTTAAATTAATCAGTTATTCACAATCACCTGTCAATGCAGATCAAACCGAACTTGATTTAATGAACATGCAGGATTTAGTTTCTTTCTGCGCAAGAGTAAGTAATCCAAGCAACCAACTTAATTCAGAAACATCAGAGAAGTTAATCCGCTATCTCATTAAAAACAAACACTGGTCTCCACTTGAGATGGTCTCTGCATGTTTAGAAATAGAAACCACACGTGATATAGCAAGACAAATCTTGCGACATCGCTCTTTCTCGTTTCAAGAATTTAGTCAGCGATATGCTGACCCAACCAAAGACTTAGACTTTGTTCTGAGAGAAGCACGTCTTCAAGATACAAAGAATCGTCAAAACAGTATAGATACGTCAGACTCTGAACTGATAGCATGGTGGGATGCGAAACAAAAGTTTCTGATTGATTATGTGAAAGAAACCTATGCTGAAGCAATTGAAAAAGGTATTGCCAAAGAACAAGCTCGTGCTATTCTCCCAGAGGGAAACACAGTAAGTCGTCTATATATGAATGGTACTTTAAGAAGTTGGTGCCACTTTATTGAACTTCGTTCAGCTAATGGCACACAAAAAGAGCATCAACTGGTTGCATTAGAATGTGCTAAAGTTATCGCTGCAGTATTTCCAATGTTGGAAACTCTCAAATAAATAAAAAGATAAGTGGAGACAAAAGATGAGTGATATGGTTAATGGTATTAAAGTAGATTATTCAAGAGATGATTTGTTTGATGAGTTGGGAAAAATTAGACTTAGAGAAAGTTACATGCGGGATGATGAGGTATCACCACAAGAAAGATTCGCTTTTGTTAGTAGTGCTTTTGGTAGTAACCCAGAGCATGCTCAGCGCTTGTATGACTACTCAAGTAAACATTGGTTGTCATATAGCACTCCCATTCTCTCCTTTGGCAGAAGTAAACGTGGTTTGCCCATCAGCTGCTTCCTCAACTTCATCGAAGATACTGCGGAGGGATTAGTTGATAATCTTTCTGAAACTAATTGGTTATCTATGCTTGGGGGTGGCGTGGGTATTGGTTTTGGTATCCGCTCAGCAGATGATAAGTCGACTGGTGTTATGCCACACCTTAAAATGTACGACGCATCGTCTCTCGCTTATCGTCAAGGACGCACAAGACGTGGGTCTTATGCTGCTTACCTTAACATTGATCACCCTGACATTATTAATTTTCTAGAGATGCGTAAGCCAACTGGCGATCAAAATTTAAGAACTCTAAACATGCACCATGGTATCAATATTCCTGATGCGTTTATGGAGTTGGTTGAGAAATGTATGCTTGATCCAGAAGCTGATGATTCGTGGGAATTAATTGACCCACACTCTAAGGTAGTTCGCGAAACTGTATCTGCCAAAGAGTTGTGGCAAAAGATTTTAGAACTTAGAATGCAGACAGGTGAACCTTACCTTCACTTCATTGATGAGTCTAACAGAAAAATGCCACAGTGGTTGAAAGACAAAGGTTTGCAGATTCATCAGTCTAACCTCTGTTCTGAAATTATTTTACCAACGAATGAACAACGAACTGCTGTTTGTTGCCTCTCGTCTTTAAACTTGGAGTACTATGATGAGTGGGAAAAACATCCTCAGTTCTTACGCGATGTTGCTGAAATGCTCGATAATGTGTTACAGTATTTTATTGACAATGCACCTAGTTCTATTTCCAGGGCTGTTTATTCTGCTACTCTTGAGCGTAGTATTGGCGTTGGTGCCTTAGGATTTCATGCATACTTGCAGAGAAATAATTTGCCATTTGAGGGTGTTATGGCGAAGGTTGCTAATAGAAGAATTTTCAAACACATAAGGAAACAACTCGATGATGCTAATAAAGAATTGGGCTCTGAGAGGGGCGAAGCACCTGATGCTGTGGGTACTGGGAATAGGTTTAGTCATCTTATGGCTATTGCTCCTAATGCTAGTTCTTCCATTCTTATGGGTAATACTTCTCCTAGCATTGAACCTTATCGTGCTAATGCTTATCGTCAAGACACTCTATCAGGATCCCACCTGAATAAAAATAAATGGCTCGATAAAATAATTAAGGAACATTGTAATGAAGAATCTAAGTTGGACTATAACGAAGTATGGTCAAGTATTATCGCCAACGATGGAAGCGTTCAACATCTCGACTTCCTCGATGAGAACACCAAAGATACATTTAAAACATCAATGGAAATTGACCAACGATGGATTATTGAACATGCAGCTGACAGGCAAGAGTTTATCGATCAAGCCCAATCAGTCAACGTATTCTTTAGACCAGACACAAACATTAAATATTTACACGCAGTACATTTTCAAGCATGGAAGCAGAAACTTAAAACCCTCTACTACTGTCGATCTGAAAAAATTGGTAAAGCAGATAAAGTCGCTAAAAAAATTGAACGAGAAGTTATTCAAGAAATCGACTTAAAGGCACTAACGGAGGGAACCGATTGTTTAGCCTGTGAAGGATAGATAAAATGAAAAAAATGGCGTTGTTTTTACACCACCCTGAATGCTCAGAGGATTGTGTAAAAGCAATGGTTGATGTGTTGTCAGTAAATTATAACATTAAGATATTTGGAGAAAAAGAATTAGATGATGATAGTTTCTTTAACGATCTTGATGTTATTGCTTTTCCTGGTGGGATTGGCGATAGCGACAGCTATCCTGATTTCTTCACTAGAACAAGAGCGAATCGTATCGCCAGATTCTTGGAAAATGGTGGTCACTATCTTGGTATCTGCATGGGCGCTTATTGGGCTGGAAGTCGTTATTTCGATTTACTTACTGATGTCGATGCAGTTCAATATATAAAGCGTCCGAATGCCAAAGTTCGTAGAAGTTTTGGAACAGTGGCTGAGGTAGAGTGGGAAGGTTCGAAAGAGCATATGTATTTTTATGATGGTTGTGCATTGATTGGTGATGAAACAAAATTCGAAACAATCGCACGATATGCTAATGGCGACCCAATGGCAATTATTCAAGGAAGAGTGGGATTGCTTGGTTGTCATCCAGAAGCACCTTTGTATTGGTATGAGAAACCATGGCAATACATAAACAAATATTGGAATGATGGGAGACATCATAGTCTGCTATTAAATTTTGTAAACAAATTAGTGGAGAAGTAACATGAAAGTATCAGTAGCAGATGCAATAGTAGTTGTGTTAATAATTGTTTTCATATGGGTGTGCACATGGTAAAAATTCTAGCAGCATTATTAATTAGCATATCAATATCAGGATGTACTGTCATTGCTGGACTTGCAGCATTTATGCCTTCTAAGTGGGATCCTAACGAAGTAGCTTCTGTAACTGATTTACGTTTTCATGTACGAAAAGTAAATTGTGATACACCTGAAACAGCATTGCCAACACTTCAAACTTTGGTAGATAAGAAAGACTGGACTTGGATGTATTCAGAGTCCCGCAAGAATAAAGACGTACTAGAACTCATTCGCCCTTTTAATGAAACACTTGATGATTTATATACTAGAGCGAAGTCTGGTAAGATGAGTAAAGCATTCTGTAACGGTAAGGTGGTTATCTTAACAACTCAAGCTGACGCAATTGGTCGAGCATTACAAACAAGGAACTAATATGTATGCATATAAAGATGAATTGAACAAACTACTAGCATCAGATAATGATTGGATAAAAAAGAAAGCTGAACTTGCTCTTCAATTTACTGAACAATTTAAAAATGGTGAGATGGATAAAAGTGAGTACGATGAACTTATGAAAGATCTAGTGCGTACTGATGAAGTTATGTCTAATGCTGCTTCTATGGAAGCAAAGGCAAAACTAGAAAAAGCAATTACATTTTTAATTTCGGCTATCTAATGTATTTCAGAAAAATTGAAAACTTTCTTAACAGCGATGAAGTGCTTCGCATAAAAGAAACTGTTCACAGTATGAAAGATGACTGGAGACACATATCAACATTTCCTATTGCCGATGAAGCATCTATCCATAGAAAAAATATTGATATGAGTTTGATAAAGTCTGCCGAGAATCAATACTTCTTGGGTGATGCATTATATGTTATTGATACTTTAGATCAGATTAATCGTAATATACAAAAGCGTCTCAAAGATAATTTGCCAGACATGTATGCTAAGTTACTAGCAGCACTCTCTCACCATTACACAAACCCTACCTACTCAGAACAGTTTGCTGTTCCTGGTTTCCATATCTTTAATGGTGAACAAACTGCATTTCCTTTTCAGTGGCACATAGATACAACATTAAAGATGTTTGATCCAACAGTGAACGAAAACAATATACACTCTTTTCTTTGTTGCATAGAAACACCAAAAGATCCTGCTGGTTTAGAGTATAGAGATACAAAATATTGGGAAAGATTGGACTCGGTTCAATCTGAATACATTGAGTACGATGTTGGCACCTTATACATTTGGGATGGTAGTTATATACATCGAATGAAACAATTTGACATGCAGGCAAATGAGAGTAGAATTACTATTCAGGGGCACATACATTTTACAAACAATTCTAGCATGGTATATTGGTAATGGATATTCGTAGTGATGAAAACTTTTTGACTGATGAAGAGTCAAAGAGAATGAGAGATACAGTTTATAAACTTAAACCATACTGGAAACACGTATCTAACTTGCCAGCGAACAGTGAAGAAGTTCGTTCTAGATATCCCCAAGAAGTTATTTCGCATGCCGAAAAGGTAATGGAAAATTTAAATTTTCTTGGTGAGGGTATCTATGTTATGGATGGTAAGTTAACAGCTATCGATAAAAATATTCAAGAAATATTAAAAACTGAATTCGATTGGCTCTATGATAAGGTTATTGAACATTTCAAAACACTATATAATACCCCTGATGTAATACTACATGATGAACTACCCATACCTGGATTTCATATCTTTATCGGTAATGAACAGGAAAGAAGAGACTTCGACTGGCATAATGATTCTACTGTCTGCCTCTATGCAGAAAACGTAGATACTAACAGCATCTTTTCTTTTGTGATACTTGTTGAAACTCCAGAAGACACCGCACACTTAGACTACAAAATTTTAAACTCGAGCGAAACTCACACTTTAAATTATAGAAAAAATTGTTTCCATATGTGGAATGGAAACTTAAACCATAGAATTGGTTCATTTCAACTAAAAAAAGATGAAGCTCGAATAACATTTCAAGGTCACATATATCATGATAAAAAACAAAATAACTACAAATTATATTTCTAAGGAACAAAGATGATCAAAAAAGTAGACCATAAACTTACAGATACACGAGATGCGTTCAAACCATTTCATTATCCTTGGGCATATGAGGCATGGCTAAAACATGAGCAAGCGCACTGGTTACATACAGAAGTGCCAATGTCGGAAGATGTGAAAGACTGGAAGAAAAAACTAACACCACCACAAAAGCATTTCCTAACAAACATTTTTCGTTTCTTCACACAAGGCGACATTGACGTTGCTGGTGGTTACGTAAAAAATTATCTACCATATTTTCCACAACCAGAAATTCGTATGATGCTTATGGGATTTGCTGCTCGTGAAGCATTACACATTGCAGCATATAGTCATCTGATTGAAACTATCGGTCTACCAGATACAACTTATAATGACTTCTTAGAATATCAAGAGATGAAAGATAAACATGACTACGTTCTTGACTTGAGTTCGAAGAACGGAGATAAACAATCAACTGCCACCCATATCGCCGTGTTCAGTGCTTTCACTGAAGGAATGCAGTTGTTCTCATCTTTCATTATGTTGTTGAACTTTCCTCGTCATGGTATGATGAAAGGTATGGGACAAATCGTTACTTGGTCAATCGTTGATGAAACAATGCATGCTGAGAATATGATTAAATTGTTCCGCACATATATTGAAGAGAACAAAGAAATATGGAATGATGAACTTAAAGCAAAGATTTATACTATCGCTGAAAAGATGGTTGAACTTGAAGACAAGTTTATCGATCTAAGTTTTAGCATGGGTGACATGCCAGATCTTACACCAGAAGATGTCAAGAAATATATCAGATACATTGCTGATAGACGTTTAATTTCTCTTGGATTGAAGGGAATATATAAGGTTAAGAAAAATCCTTTACCGTGGGTAGAGGAAATGATTAATGCACCGACACATGGTAACTTCTTTGAAAATCGTGTTACTGATTATGCCAAAGGTGCACTCAAAGGCGATTGGTCAGAAGTATGGGGTAAAGCAGCATAATGATTGAGTTAATTTATGTACTAGTAATGACACACATTACTATTGTTTGCGTAACCCTTTATTTACATAGAGGACAAACACACAGAGGGATTGAGTTTAATCCTATCCTGTCACACTTTATGCGTTTTTGGTTGTGGTTTACAACTGGCATGGTCACTAAACAATGGGTGGCTATTCATCGTAAACACCATCAAACAACAGAAACAAAAGAAGATCCGCACAGTCCAATGTTCTATGGCTTAAAGCGTGTGTTGTTTGGTGGTGCGTTTCTTTACCACGACGCAAGCAAAGATAAAGATCTTGTTAGTAAATATGGAGTGGGAACCCCAGATGATTGGATGGAGAAAAATGTATACACTAAACATTCTCGTCTAGGGATTACTTTGTTATTAATCGTAAATTTACTTTGTTTTTCATGGATAGGTTTATTGATTTGGGGTATTCAAATGATATGGATTCCGTTCTGGGCAGCAGGTGTTGTCAACGGAATTGGGCATTTTTGGGGATATCGTAACGGCGAAACAAGAGACAATAGTAAAAACATATTTCCTCTTGGAATTATTATTGGTGGAGAAGAACTACATAATAATCATCACTTAGAACCAGCAAATCCTAAGTTAAGTAGTAGGTGGTTCGAGTTTGATATTGGTTGGATGTGGTTAACTCTATTTACTAATTTAAACTTGGCAAAAGTAAAAAATGGCAGTTAAACATTTCGATTGCGATACATGCGGTGCTCATGGAAAAATATCTTTCAAAGAGAGTGATGATTACAGAACAAGGGACGTAGTATTTTGTCCTTTCTGTGGATCAGACATCTATGAAGAAGATGAAGAAGAAGATGATGAAGAGTAATATAAATAGTTCACTATGTGGACTTTTAATAATGAAATCGTCGAAGAATTACCTGAAACCTGTGTTGGGTTTGTGTATATCATCACAAACCTAATTACTGGTCGGCAGTACATTGGTAAGAAATTATCAAAGTTTTCGAAAACAAGTTATAAAACTGTTACGTTGAAAAACGGAACAAAGAAAAAGAAAAAAATCAAGTCTAAAATTGATTCTGATTGGAAGACTTACTATGGTTCAAGTATAGAACTGAACGAAGACATAGAAGCGCTCGGCAAAGATAACTTTAAGCGTGAGATTCTATACTATTGCAACTCGAAGGCTGAGTGTTCATACATAGAAGCCAGAGAACAATTTACTAGAAAGGTGTTAGAGACAGACGACTTTTATAACGGACAAATCTCCGTAAGAGTTCATGGCTCTCACATTAAAAACAAATTATGACATATCTACTACTCGCAACAGCATTACTTTTATCTGCTATCGCAGCATTTTATGCGGTCGCAGGTCTAGTAGCAATTTTTGCTGCATCAGCCACATCAATTATGATAATGGGTGGCGCACTTGAGGGTGCGAAGTTAGTAGTAGCATCTTGGCTCTATAGAAACTGGAAAGACATTCCAGTATTAATGAAGACATATTTTACAGCAGCATTAGTAATCCTAATGATGTTGACCAGCATGGGTATCTTCGGATACTTATCAAAAGCCCACCTCGATCAAGCAGTTCCGACAGGTGATGTTGTCTCAAAACTAAATCTCATTGATGAGAAAATTAATACACAAAAGGAGAATGTAAATGCAGCTCGTAAAGCAATTACTCAACTCGATGCTCAGGTTGATCAAACCCTCGCAAGAACAACCGAAGCCAGCGGAGCCGATCGCTCCGTACAAATTAGAAGAGCCCAAAGTAGAGAGCGAGCCAGTCTCTACAAAGACATCGAAACCTCGCAAGCCGAGATCGCCAAACTCAACCAAGAGCGTGCGCCAATCGCAAGTGAAGTCCGAAAAGTGGAAGCAGAAGTTGGACCAATAAAATATATTGCTGCTCTATTATATGGTGACACACTAGATGATGGACTGCTAGAAAAAGCAGTCCGCATCGTCATTATAATGATTGTTTTAGTATTTGACCCACTCGCTGTTCTTATGTTAATTGCATGGAACAGAGATAAAAAACGTCAAGAAGAAGAGGATGGTGTTGCTGAGTTCTTTGCACGTGGCAAGAAAGTTGCTCGATCATTGGACGAAGGAACATATGAACCACCAGTAAAAGATACAGTAATAAGAACTGTAGAAGAACCATTTATACCTGATGCGCCACCTGTTTATCCTAGCAACGATAAAGAACTAGAAGAACTGATTATTGCGAAAGAACAGGCAAAAGAAGAAGTTCGCCATCCTTTACCTGAGTATGAACTTAATAAGTCAACAGGCGAAGTCCAAAAGGTAGATGTACCACATCCTCAACCAAAGTTGTTTGATGATTGGGATGAAGATTTATATAAGCGTGTAGACTTACCAGTACCAAAAAAGACTGAAACTTTTTTAGCACAAGTCGCTGAAATAACCAGCGAACCACCAATCAAATCTGAGCCAGTTGAAGAGAAGATTCACTTAGAAAGCGAGTCACAGTTTTCCGCAAAAGAAACTGAATTTACTATTACCTCAGATATTCAACAAGTAATCCCCAAACCCACGAATGGAAGACCTGAAAAATATAAATAGAAGGTAGGTTAAAACCCTACACCTCTATAACTATAAAAACAAAAAGGTAGTAAAAATGATTAAAAAGACCGCTATATCGGCGCTTTTTGTCATGAATATATCACTTGCGTTGGCAGCAGAACCAATCGTAACCGACTCGACATCAAGAAGTACAACTTCTTCAGAATCAACAACAACAATTAAATCGCCACCTCCAACTGCAGTGGCTCCAGCAATAACAAGTATTAATAACGATTTATGCGCTGTTGGTGTTTCTGGCGCAGCACAAACCCAAATCTTGGGTATCGCAATCGGATCTACATTTGTAGACAAAAATTGTGAAAGACTTAAACTATCTAAAACCTTATTTGACATGGGAATGAAAGTGGCAGCAGTTTCCACACTATGTCAAGACGAACGTGTTTTCACTGCTATGATGAATGCAGGAACACCTTGTCCAGTTGACGGAAAGATTGGCGAAGCAGCGAAGGCTATCTGGGATGAAGATAAACTACTTCCAGAAAGTCAACGTCGTACACCGCAAAAAGTCAAAAGTAAGGATTAAACTTGAAAAAGATGTGGATAATTTGGCTTGGGTTGCTACTGAGTTATTCAGTGGCACAAGCACAACCTGTGGTTGGAACAATTGAGCAGCAAATCACCAACAATTTAATCACAAATCCTAACTTCAATGGGACTACTGGTTGGACTACTACTGGTGGTGTTGGTGGTAATGGACCATCACATCCTGCTACACCAGCTAATGGTAATGGTTATACCTTCACTTTCATGCAAGGTAGTATTGCTCAAACTTATGCTATCAATCAAGCATTGGCAAATGTTGGCGCAGGTGTTCAGATTGCTGGGTTTGACTATGGTTTCAAATATCGATTTGGTTGCGCCAATAGAATTGGGGGTTATTGCGAAGACCCTGCTGGTCTACAAGATACTCTGAATGCAACAAGCACTATTACTAGCAATACTGGAGCGACTCTTTATACAAGATACTATGCTCTTGGCGCAAATTCTCCAGCTCCATACTCTGCCACATTCTCTAGCGTAAATACTCAACAAAGATTCAGTGCAGCTTTACCTGTAGAAAACCTTGGCAACTTTAGAATTTCATTTACTGGTATGGACGCAGGATACTGGGGTGGTAACTATGGACCAACCATTAAAGACATATACTCCAAAGCAGTATATACAGTTGATCCGTGCGTAGGTAATCCAGCATATTCACCATCGTGTCCAGGATATGACACAGTGGTAACCAGTTCAAATTTATTAACTGGAATGACTGGAACACAAGCATATGCTATCAACCAAGCATTATCCAATGCTGGTGCAGGTGCGATGATACATGGATTTAATTATGGATATGACTACAGCGTAGCTGGAAGACGATGTGCTATATGGGATCTATTTGGTTTTTGCTTGTCGGGCTGGAACTATTCAGACGCAGGAGTTGCCACTGTTATCACAGATAGTAACAGTGCTACTATCTACAGCTCATCTAATACACATAATGGTAGTGATAATGGAACTTCTGGAACATATAGTAAACAATTTAGATTTGGAACTTCTAGACAAATAACTACACTTGGTGGATTTGCTATGTCACCATGGACTAGCGGAAACGCCAGCATAACAAATATGTATAGCAATGCGGTATATACAGCAGATCCTTGTTTAGATCCTCTATCTTCACCATCATGTCCTGGGTACCAACAAGCATATTTTACTCAGCAGTGTACAATAAGTTCATTGTATGATTCGCAATGTCCTGGATATGCAGCAGCATTTTTAACACTGCAGTGTTCAGCAAACCCATTGTATAATGCTTCATGTCCTGGATATGAACAAGCATATCTTACACAACAATGTAACGCAAATCAGTTATACAGTCAGGCATGCCCTGGATATGCTGCTGCGTATTTACAACAACAGTGCTCAGCAAACCCACTCTATTCTACAACTTGCGATGGTTATCAACAAGCATACTTTAATCAACAGTGTTCTTTAAATGCTTTATATTCAACTTCATGTTCTGGATATGCTCAGGCATATTTTTCACAGCAATGTTCTTTGAATGGTTTGTATGATAGAACTTGTCCAAATTATTCTGAAGCATACGCTACGAAAATGGTACTTGAAAAACAAGGAATGGCTTCTACTGTAGCAACTGCTGGTGTTATTGCTCAGAACGCACCAAAAGACTCAGCATCAGTCAGTTCTGATGGATCTGTTGGGGTTTCTAAAACAGGTGATACTAACGTAGATAAAGTTATTGCTGCGCCAGCACCAACTACTAACTCGTCTGCTGCTCCGTCTGCTCCAGTTCAGTTAGTACAAGCCCCACCTCCACCTGCTGCTCCACCTCCACCTGCTGCTAAGGGTGGTGAAAGAAAAGAGGGTGGCGATAATCGTGAAGGTGGCGAAAGAAAAGCTGAAGGTGGCGATAAACCTGCTGGTGGTTCGCAACAAGCGCAAAGTAAAGATACTGAAGGCGCAAGACCAGCACCAACTGCTAGACAAGAAATACAAGCAAGAAGACAAGCAGCAGCAAGAGATGAAGCTGTTGCTAAAGGTAAAGAACTTGCTAACGAAATGGGTAAGGCTACTGATATAGAATCGCAGAAACAAATACAGAATGTTGTAATACAAGCAATGGGATTTACTCCAGGGTTTGATACATACTCGCACTTTAGAATGATAGACAATACGTTCTACAAACCTGTTAACCTTTATGGTGGCACTAATGTAGATAATAGAAATGCAGGCAGAGGGTTATTTGGTGCTACTGATAAAACACACAATCAAATGGTAGAAAGTCAATTTAATCTAACAAAATAAGAGGTAGTAAAATGTCAGAAGAAATTAAAGACGTTAACAAAGCAATCGATAATCTTGATGCTAATGTTAAAAAGTATGCTAGTAAAGATACAGTTATTAGTATCGGTGGGTATGAATTCACACCAGCTAAACTGATGGTAGCATTTACTATTGTATCCAGTTTACTCGGTGGTCTTTACGGATCATTTGAAGTCTATAAAGATTATCAAAGTATGAAAGAGAAAATCGCAAAGTACGTTTCTCCAGACTTGACAGAAATCTATAAGAAGATGGAAGTCTTGGATGCTAATACTGGTAAAATGGTTGAATACACACAATCAATCAAGACAGATCTAAAAGATGATGTGCGCAGATTAGAAGGTGTTGTAGAAAATGTTGAGAGAAGCAGTAAAGCTGCTCAGCGTGATACAGATTTATCTATCAAAGAGATTAAACGTGAGAACGATTCAACACTAAAAGAAGTTCGTCGCTATTCAGATCAATCAGTGAAAGAAGTGAACCAAGAGATTGCGAAATCTCAACAAGACATGGCTAGAAACCAAAAAGAAGTACAACAAGAAATTCGTGCCTTACGTAGTGAGGTTGACAATAAAATTAAAAAGGCACTAGACAATCCATTAAATAATTAACGGAGAAAGAAGAAAGTAAATGACAGAAAAGATTAAAGACGTCAATGCTAAGATAGATGAGGCAGAGGCAGCAGTTAAAAAGTATGCAAGCAAAGATACAGTAATTAGTATTGGTGGTTACGAATTTACCCCAGCAAAATTGATGGTTGCCTTTACTATTGTTTCATCAATACTTGGTGGTCTTTATGGTTCTTTTGAAGTCTATAAAGATTATCAAAGCATGAAAGAAAGAATCTCAAAATATGTAGCACCAGACTTATCTGCATTTGATAAGCGTCTAGCAGTCATTGAAGAAAATAGTCAAAAGACAACTGACTATACACGTGACATTAAGAACGACCTGAAGAACGATATCCGTCGTTTAGAGGGTGTTGTTGAACAAGTTGAGAGAAGCAGTAAAACATCTCAACGTGAAACTGAGCAAGATGTTCGCAATCTAAGAAAAGAAATTGATTCGAAAATTCAAAAAGCATTAGATAATCCTCTTGCAGGAAAATAAATAAGGTAAGTTATTATTCTATAAGGAAAACCAATGGCATTACACGACTCAATCCTAAAGTTAATCAACAAAGAACCTAAAGATCCAGACGCACCAAAGCCACCAGTTGGTTCAAGAAGCGAACGTGAAGCAAAAATTAAAGATAGAGCAGGTATGGTCATTTCTATATTTGCTCTGTTCCTAGCAGTTAACAGTTGGTATTCTGGAAAATTATCCAGCACTATCTTGTCTAGCACGCTGGGAGCAAACAATGCTTGGGCATATTACCAAGCAAAAAATGGTCGTGGTGTTAGTTATGAGATTGCTGCAGCAACCACGACTGATCCTGCTCTGAAGAAAAAGTTTTCTGAAGAAAAAGCGAGGATGGATGCAGATAAAAAAGAAATTATGGCAGAAGCACGTAAGTTGGAAGCAACACGTGAAGAAGCCAAAAAAGGTAGCCCATGGATTGGTTACGCAAATACAGCATATCAATTAGCGATTGTTGTATTATCAGCAAGTATACTTGCAGTGAGCATGCCAATGTTCTGGGGTAGTTTCGTGGTAGCAGGTTTTGGTATATTGTTATCTGCGCAGGGTGTATTCCTGTTCTGGTAAGTGTATCCTCTTCCATATTACAATTATAAAAAGGAGTTAAAAATGCCTGAAGTATCAACAGATGTTTCCGTAAATGGAAAGCAAGAAGATTGGATGACTAAGAGATGGCGTCCAGCAATGGGATGGACATACATGGCAGTATGTATATTCGACTTTATCCTAGCACCTATCCTTTGGTCTCTAGCCCAAATTATCGGTGGTGGTGAAGTTAAAATGCAATGGTCACCAATATCCCTACAAGGCGCAGGATTCTTCCATATCGCTATGGGTGCTGTTCTAGGTATCGCTGCTTACGGTCGCACTAAAGAAAAGACTGCAGCAATGGATGCTGACAAATCAGAATAAATAGAAAGTATCTTTAATATGAGGTGATAATGAAAGTTGTTATAACTGGTAATGCGAATGGCATAGGTAAAGCCATTTATGAGAAATTTAAAAGCGATAATTGGTTATGTCTTGGTTTTGATGCAGAGAACGGTAAAGATGTAAACGACACTCAAGTGATAGAAGAACTGTTGCTTGAGTGTCAAACTGCTGACGTATTCATTAACAATGCGCTGGCTAATCAAGTGGAACTTTTACAAAGAGTCCACGACATGTGGCTTGGTAAAGACAAAGTAATTGTCAATCTATCAAGCGCAGTCACCTACAAATATACACCGACACAATATCCTCCAGAGTTTTTTGGATACTATCAACACAAACAAAAACTGGATGAACTTTGTAAACAGTTGACATTAAATAGACTTCCATATATACTTAATGTTAGACCAGCTTGGGTTGATACAAAACTTGCTGAGCACATAACAGACTTCAAGATTAACGCAGAACATCTTGCGGATTTAATTTACTATCATATACAAAATAAGGAAAAGTATCAAGTAATTGATATAGTCATCAGATGAATGAATTGAAACAGTGGTCACAAGGCGAGAAAGCAAAACAAGTTACTAAGACATCAAGATACTGGGTTCATTATGAATCAGAAAAACATCTTGACATTCAGTGTGGCAATGCAGCTTTTGTTCTTGGGTATAATGATGGTGATGTTCTCAATGCTATGCGTGAACAACCCATAAATTTTTTGCGTGGAAACAGCGGTGAGTCTTGCGAAGCAAACGATGAGTTGATCAAATATGTTTGCGAAAAAGGTAACTGGGCATCTGTTGCTTGGGCTGTGAGCGGAAGCGATGCTGTTGAGACAGCGATTGCCATGAACGACTCATATTGGCAACAGCGTGGTGAGAGAAAAACTAAAATTCTTTCATTCGTTCCTGGCTATCATGGAACCACTATGTTGGCAAAACATCTTCGTGGTGAATACGCATACCTCAATCGTGTCGTGATGGTACAAGCACCGAACTGGCGCACACAAGAACAACAAGAAGAAACAGAATTACAGGCACTGCGCACTGTTAGGCAAATTCTTGAAAACAATACTGAGATCGGTTGTCTGATTATGGAAACTATGCCATGGGTCAGCGACATATCACCTTACACTAAAAACTGGTGGCAAACGATTAGAAACCTTTGCGATGAGTTTGGCATTCTTTTCGTGTTAGATGATGTTGCTTTGTGCTGGGGTAAGATGGGAACTATGTTCGGTTGGCAGTCCTATGGTGTTCAGCCTGACATCTCTGCTCTAGGCAAATCTTTTACCGCAGGATATACACCTCTCGGTGCTGCTGTTTGTAATAAACGTGTTAGTGATGTTCTATCAACTAAGTCATGGGATCACGGACATACTTGGGCACCAAACATGCAAGGTATCGCAGCATCGTTGGTCGCAACCAAGAAGATCGAAAAACTTTTACCACGTGTTGATGGCATCAAACAGCGTCTTGTTGGTATAGGTGAGTCGCTTGGTTTGACGTATCGTGGCGACTGCTTGTTTGCTTGCTATGATACCCCAACTACCTATACGTTGGCTAATTTATCCTCTGTGGGACTTGCTGCAACAATTCCAGGACTCAACTGTATTAAGGTTATATCACCTCTAATTGCTGATGATGAGTATTTTGGAGAGCTACAGACACGTTTGGAGGCTCTTGTAAGTCTAAAATAACCCTTTTTTGAGTAGGGTTATGTAAAATAGTGCTTTACTTTAATTCATCTTTCATGTATAATTATGTTATGATGATTGATAAAGGGTCTATATTATGAGTTTGTTGACAGTTGGAAACCCAAAGTTGATGAAGGGTCAAGCGCAAGGCTACCTTTCTTCGGTTCTACATTTCGCCCCTGCTAATTTGTCAGGTAAAGAAGTGTGTCCAAAAAGAACAGCTGGTTGCACATCGGCATGTTTAAATACTGCTGGTCGTGGTGGTATCTTCAAAAAAGGCGAAAGCACCAACGTAATTCAACAAGCACGTATCCGCAAGACTAAAGCATTTTTCGCTGATCGTCAAGCATTCCTCAATGAGTTGGTTGTTGAGATAATCAAAACAAAAACAAAAGCAGAAAAACAAGGACTGATTCCAGTCTTTCGTTTGAATGGTACTTCAGATCTTTCATGGGAGAAGTATGAAGTTACAAATGGTAAAAATATTTTCCAAATGTTTCCTGATGTGCAGTTCTATGACTATACAAAAATTGTTGGTCGCAAGGTTTCTCACATTAAGAACTACCACTTGACATTTTCAAATGCTGATGGTAACATCAACGATGTGTTGAAAGCGAAAGCGAATGGCATGAATATCGCTGTTGTTTTTAGAAAAGAGTTGCCAACAAAATATCTTGGCATGACAGTTATAAATGGTGATGAAACCGATCTTCGTTTTTTGGATCCAAAGGGTGTTATCGTTGGTCTCAAAGCCAAAGGTAAAGCAAAGAAAGATGTCTCAGGATTTGTTGTATGAATAAATTTAAAATGATGAAAGAAAAGAATGCGATCGACAGTGAGATTCTGTTGATAACACAAGAAGAATGCGCTGAGGTAACACAAGCAATCAGTAAGGTGTTTCGTTTCGGTATTGAGGGCGAGCACAATGGACAAACAAATCGCGAACGTCTTGAAGAAGAAATTGGCGATCTTATGTGTATGATTGACTTGTTGATTGATAATGGTGTCGTGAGCGAATCAGCTGTGATGACAGCGAAAAATGAGAAATTGAATAAATTGATGACTTGGTCCAAAATTTTTGATGAGAAATTTTAATATGAACATAGATAACTTCTTCAACAGACTTGCAGCAAACAACTCCCGCAATTTTAAGATCGAGGAACTAAACGCACAGAGCCACAACGAAACTCTGCGTGAGGTAATTCGGTTAGCACTAGATCCCTTCACACAATTCTATCAACGAAAAATTCCTGAGTACGAATTTGTTGGCGAAGGTTCTGAACATCAGACAACCTTAGAGATGGCTATACAAAATTTGTTTTATCTATCAAGTCGAGAAGTTACTGGAAATGCAGCGATTGCTCATCTCCGTGCTATCTTGTCGGGACTTGACGCTGACGATGCTAAAGTTATTGAACGAATCATTAAGAAAGATTTGTTGTGTGGTGTTGATGTGTCAACAGCCAATAAAATTTGGCCAGGACTGATTGTTGAATATCCTTGTATGCTTTGTTCACCATTTGAACAGAAGCTGATTGATAAGATTAAATTCCCAGCTTACGCTCAAATGAAAATGGATGGCATGCGCTTCAATGCCATTGTCCGTGATGGTAAGGTAGAATATCGTAGCCGAAACGGTAAAGAGATTAACTTGCTTGGAAATCTTGATGACCAATTTTTAGCAATGGCTGATGGTGGTGAGTATGTGTTTGATGGCGAATTGCTTGTAATGTTTCCAGATGAGATCCAGTTTGCTGATCGTCAGACTGGTAATGGTATTCTGAACAAAGCGAACAAGGGAACTATCTCTGTTGAAGAAGCAACACTTATTAATGCAAGTGTTTGGGATGTGATTCCGTATGTGTTGTTCTGTGATTCGTATTGCGCAACACCTTATAGTAAACGATTCAGTCAGTTGCGCACTATGCTTGAAAATGTAAAAGTCAAAGGTAAACGTGTCTGGACTGTTACGTCGACCACTGTTGACACTATTGATCAAGCCCAAGAGATTTTCCAAGAATATCTGTCACTTGGTCATGAAGGCATTATTTTGAAAGACGGATCAGGTGTTTGGGAAGATAAACGTGCCAAACACCAAATTAAGTTCAAAGGCGAACTCGAATGTGATTTAAAAATTGTTGGAACTGAACCGCACAAAAAGAAACCTGAGTGGCTCGGAGCAATTGTTTGCGAGTCAGCTGATGGTATTATTAAAGTAAATGTGGGGAGTGGATTCAATGACGAACATCGCAAGACGCTTAAAGAGAAGGATATTTTGGGGAAGATTGTCGCTATCAAATACAATGCTAAGATTAAAAATAAATCTGGTGAACAGAGTTTGTTTCTCCCAGTATTTGTCGAGATCCGCGAAGACAAAGATAACGCAGATAATTCTCAAGTGATCCAATAAAAATGCTTTACGGAAATTCATTTTCGGAGTATAATTGAGTTATGAAGATTAAACTTAAACCTTTGAAACAACGCAACTTTGTTGCAAAAGACTTGCGCACACCTAAGTATGCGATGCGAGTTGTTGTTTCTAAAAAAAGTTACAAACGTGTAAACGAATTTAAAATTATGAAGGAGAATGACTATGCCTAATTGGTGCAACAATACCGTAACGATATCACATGAAGACGCAACTAAAATTGATGCGATTGAACACGAATTGATGCGTGATAATCCTGAACTTTTCAATTCAATAATCCCACGTCCAGCAGCAGAGGAAGACTGGTATAGTTGGAACGTAAACAATTGGGGTACGAAATGGGACGCATCAATACATCAGTATGAACGTCTAGATGAGAACACAATTACTGTTGAATTTGACACAGCATGGTCGCCTCCTTCTAAGTTTTATTACACACTGCTCGATGCTGAATATACCGTAAATGGTATGTATCATGAGGGTGGTATGGCATATGCTGGCGTCTTCGAAAATGGTAACGATGACTATTATGAATATGACATGAACGATCTTAGCACTATTCAAGCTCTCCCTGAAGAACTACTTGAATGGACAGGCTTAGAACTTAGTTATGAAGACTATCATGATGAAGAATCGTATGAAAGAGTTGAGCACAATTTAGATGGAGATGAGAAGTGACAGTTCCAATGGAAAGAACAAATGCAGTATTAAATACTGAACAGTTTTTACTTGATCTTTTGAGACCTTCGGTGACGCCAAGAGTGCCGAAAGAAATACGTGAAAGAGCACGTGGGTTATTGAGACACTACCCATCTACTTTCGACATGGATGTTATCAGTGAACGTGAAGATAGTTTGACAGAACAAACTATAATGAAACACAAAGTTTTTGGAAAAGGTTACAAATGAAAGTAGTAATCAATAGATGTTTTGGTGGGTTTGGTATCTCAAATTTAGCATTTGAGAAATTACTTGAACGTAAGGGTATTGCATTCGATAAAGTTCCAGCAAAATATCCAATTCGTGGGAATGATTCAGACTACTACAAAGCAGGTAGTCCACAATCTGATGCGACATACCTAAGTGAGTATGAGTTCTATGAACAGCGCAATGACCCAGATTTGATTGCAGTGATTGAAGAATTGGGTAAAGAATCTTGGGGTTGGGCATCAGAACTAGCAATCTTGGATATTCCAGATGATGTTGAATGGCATATCAGTGAATACGATGGACTTGAACATGTAGCTGAAAATCATAGGACTTGGTCATGAAAAATTTAGAAATTCCTTTCGAGGTTGCTGATGGCATTACAAGATGCAATCTGATTGATGCGAGAAATTATCTTCAGTCAGAATTAGATCAATGGAATGCAAATCCAAAGACTGAAGATAATCCAGATGGTTATTGGTTGCATCCTGAAGATGTGGTCATTAACATGCAGTTGGTTAAAGCGATGTCATTAATTATCAATTACTATGGTGGCGAAAATGCGTAAAGAACTAGACGAAGCACTATGTGCAAAGTATCCGCTGGTCTTTAAGGATCGCAACGCAGATATGCGTACCACAGCCATGTGCTGGGGTCTTGAGTGTGGTGATGGTTGGTATAATCTTATCGATGTTCTTTGTGGTCTGTTGACTTCTGAATATCGTGGCGCACAAAGTCGTTATGAGTATCTTATGCAAGCTGGTGTCGGTGGCATTCTTTATGGAACAAAAACCGTAACACAAGAAGACATTGATCAAGCCAAAGCAAAATTGGATGAAGAAACATTGAAGGTTCCAGTTGCTGTTCAAGTAAAAGAAAAGTTCGGTGGACTTCGTTTCTATGTTCAAGCTGCAACTGATAAACATCATCAGTATATTAATTTTGCTGAAAGTATGAGTTATCGTACCTGTGAAGAGTGTGGTGCTCCAGGAAAAACATATACCGATGGTTGGCACATGACTCTGTGTGATATTCATGCTGCTATGAATGGTAAAGAAGAAGAGTATGTTTATGAGGAGAATGTATAATGTTCTATGGTAAAGATACGATTGAAGAAAACTTTGATGTTCTCCTACGCAAATTAGAACAACAAGAATTATTTTTGTTTGAGCCAATGCCTTCTTGGAAAGAAGAAAAAGAAGGTGGTAGATGGACTGATGAATTTCGTATTCGTGATGGTCATACTAAACTTGCCGATGGCACTTGGGTCACTATTCATAAAGTAACTGACTGGGTTGAGAAACTTAAGAAAGACACCAAAGAGTTGTATGAAATCAGTACAAAACAATCTCGTGAGATTTCTTTGTTAAGGAAACAAAGACGTGAGATGGAATATGGATTGCGTGTCGCACAAAAATCATTAAATACTTCTTTATCAATTAAATCAACTGGAGAAAATGAATGACCCAAGTCGCTGCATTGTTAAGACCAAGAACACGTGAAGCTGAGATTACTAAAACGCAAAAATCTAAAACTGCGCATGTAAGTTTGGTAGATTGGTATAAGATTGGTAGAGATAATCCAGCATCAGTAACATTTTACAACCAAGGTATCACCAAAGATACCATCAAAGTGAAGGTAAGTCTAGCATGAAAACTTGTGTCTTTAAAACTAATGGGCATGACTATACTGCAACAGTATCACATAACATGGTAACTGGTATGCATAACATAATCTTGAGGCAAAAGATTGAAGGTACATCTTACGACTCTAAATTCGAAATGTTTTTAGAGAACAGTGAGTTTGATAAGTTCGTGGAATTTTTAAATACAATTAACGGAAACATGAGGAGTGATTTGAAATGATATCAAGTAATAGCGGAACAGATTTTATTGCACTGGCAAAAGCCAGTGGTACTGATCCTATGGAGATTATTAATCAACCAGAGTTTAAAGAATGGCTGATTGAACACTTAGCGTCAACTGACTTGACTGTTGAGTTTACTAAAAAGGATGGTGAGAAACGACGCATGCATTGCACTAGAAATCTTGATAAGATTCCATCACTGCATCAACCATCTAGCAGCAAAACAAGCAGCACTACCGATGCTATTCCTGTTTTCGATCTTGAGAAAAGTGAGTGGCGCAGTTTTAACCTGTCGAACTTAACACGTATCGAGTGGAGTTTGACATAACATAGGAGTTACCTCTATGTCTAGCGAAGAAGAAAAGCTGAAGCATTCAAAGCGTCTTCACCAAGAAAAAGCTGCAATCAAACGACAAGTGAAGATTGCAAAAGAATATGGTGCCCCTGTAACAGAACCACATAAATTTGCCAAACGACATGCATTAAACTGTGGCAATCCTAATTGTGTAATGTGCGCAAACCCAAGAAAAGTTTTTAACGAAAAAACTATTCAAGAGCAAAAATTTGAACAAAAGGAAAAATATGATGAATCAAATATCCAATCCAGCAGATCGATTGAAGATTAAGAAAATGCTTGCTGAAATCAGCAATAGCATGACACGTGTTGATGCTGAGAAAGATCTAATCCGTGAAACAATCAAAGACATGTCTGACCAGTTTCAACTGTCTAAGAAAACTTTAAACAAAATGGCACGTGTCTACCATAAGCAAAACTTCCAACAAGAAGTTGCGGGACATGAAGAATTCGAAGCACTCTATGAACAGGTTGTAAACAATGACTAAGTATACTCTTGGGGTTCTCCCATTCATCTTCATCATTTCTTTTGTAATTTTGGTGATTGTTCTGGCACCAATTGCAGCCATCTGGTCGCTTAATACCTTGTTTGGTCTTGCTATTCCTTTTACGTTCGACACGTGGATGGCTGCATTCTTTCTCTCCGCTGTTTTCGGTGGTGGGGTGGGTGTTGCATCAAGAAAGAAATAACCCTATTCTTTGTAAGTGTATCCAACAAAGTGCTTTACTTTAATTCATCGATCAGGTATAATTATTACTTAAATGGAGATTACTAATCTATGGCTAAAATGAACACTCAGGAACGTAAGCAATTTGTGCTAGACCAAAAGGGATCCGAGCCGATGATCAACATCGATCGGTACACATATTCTTTGATGGCAGCATTAAATTACTACAACGAACAGCACGACAACAAAGAAAAGCGTAAATGGGCATTGACTTATGTAGCCAAGACCGACAAGAAACTTGCTGGTGAGTTGGATAAAATTGATGCCGATTATGAGTTTCGTTCTTATGGCACACTTGCCAGAATGATAATGCGTGGCTCACAACTTCTTGATAAAGAAACCATCTGGATGACTAATCGTCTCAGTGAACTCAAGCGATTGATTCCTGCGCCTGTGATTGTAGCCGACACTAATAAAGCGCCAGTGAATGTGATCTCTATACAAGATCGTATCGCTGAGAAAGCACGTGAGATCGCTGGCGAAATTGATGGTGGCATCGATGACTTTGTTATCGCTGGTTGCCCAAAAGATTTTGTTCTCCCAGTGTCAATCAAATCATTAAACGCACCGATCGTGAAGCACTTGATTGCAAATTACACTAAACAAAAGCAAGAACTAGAAGAAGCACTTGCTGGTACCGATGAGCAACTTAATGAAGGTTACAGCAACTTCACTAAAATTCAACTCAAGCGATTTATTGCTTTGCTTGACACAATCGTTAGTGATGCGGAGCAAGTTAAGAAAACTGTTTTCCGTAAACCACGCACTCGCAAAGTGAAACCAGCTGGTGAAGTTGTCAAGAATATGAAGTTTAAAGCCAGCGACGAAACCTATGGCATCGTTTCTGTGCAACCATACAAAATTATCGGTGCATCCGAAGTGTGGGTCTTCAATACTAAGTACAAGAAACTGCAGGTATATAAGTCACTCGACAATGACAACTTGACTGTCAAGGGAACTACTATTTTAAACTACAACACAACGACATCAATGTCTAAGACTTTACGTAAACCAGAATTGGTGAAAGGTTATGCCACTATGGGTAAACGTGCACTGAACAGTGCTTACAAAGATCTTAAGACTAAGCCCACTGTTCCAAATGGTCGGGTCAATGAAGAGTGTGTTATTTTGGCGGTATACTAATTATGATTCTTATTGATTATTCGCAAGTTGCTCTGAGCAATATTCTTTCCTTCCAGCGTGAGTTGAAATCTCAGACACCTGAAGAGGTGAAGAATCTTATTCGCCACGCTACTCTTTCTACGTTGAAGTATTACAAGAAAAAGTATGGTAAAGAATATGGCGACATGACAATTTGTTGTGATGGGCGCAACTATTGGAGACGTGAACACTTTCCACATTACAAAGCAAGTCGAAAGAAAGCACGTGATGCCAGTGATTTAGACTGGGGATTAATTTTTGATACGCTGAGCGAAATCCGTCAAGACATTATTGACCATTTCCCGTACAAGGTTATTCACATTGATCGTGCTGAAGCTGACGATGTTATTGCATCTCTTGTATATCTCACCGATGAGTTTGGTTCTGAGGTAGCTGGCAATCCAGTAATAATTATCTCAAGCGACAAAGACTTTAAGCAACTACACACTCTTAGCACAGTGAAGCAGTGGTCGCCGATGCAAAAGAAAGCAGTTGTCAGCAAACATGATGAGATTAAAAATCAAATCGTTGAGCACATTGTAAAAGGTGATGCTGGTGATGGTATTCCAAACATTTTGAGTAAAGATGATTGTTTTGTTCAAGGCATCCGTCAAACTCCAGTGAGCGCAAAGCGTCTTGCTGAATTTCTCGAGAAGGGTATTGATGCTTGTCGTAATGATGAAGAAAAACGCAATTGGCAAAGAAACCAAAGTTTGGTAGATTTCAAATACATACCTGAAGATCTAAAACAAACAATCTGGGATGCATATATAAATAACAAACCGAAAGGCAATAAAGGAACTGTTATGAACTACCTGATTGCTAATCGGTGCAGATTGTTACTAGACGATATTGAGGAATTTTAAAATGGCTAAACGTATACCTGATATACTAAAAGAAATAAATGAGAAACCTGAGTTGTTGAAAACTGTGTACGCAAACAATGGGGCACTAACTCTTTTGTTTAAGCATGCATTTGATGAGCAACACAAGTTTGTGTTGCCTGAAACTGACCCACCATACAAAGCTGAACATGCGGATCATGAAACAATGTCTCCCACGAATTTGTATTCAGAACTAAGACGTCTATACGTTTTCACTAGAACTGATATATCTAAAATTCGCAGAGAATCTTTGTTCATTCAACTGCTAGAGGGTGTGGCTCATGATGAAGCGAAGTTATTGCTTGCTGTGAAGAATCAAGAACTGCATAAATTGTATAAAAAAATTACTAAAAAATTAGTCACCGAATCGGGATATTTAAATGGATAAAAACATAACAACAATAACAAACATAGAAACAGGACTACATGCTCCTGCGGAAATCCGACAATACAACGAAAAGCAAACGATGGCTGTTGTATACAGAGAATTTGAATCAGGGCATTTACGTGCGCTTGAGTTTGTTTGGAAAGATGACAAGTGGATTTCTAGTGATGGCTTGTATGAATCCGACTACTACTTCGACAAGACAATGAACGAAGTTATCAATGTTGTACCGCATCCACGAGATGAGTAATGTTATTTGCCCTTTCCCTCCAAAAAAAGAGGGGTATGACTTAACGACTCTCAGTGGTCAAACAAGAATTAATGTGTTTTTTCTTGGATTGACCGATGGTGAGACGCTGGTGGTCACAACCAAAATAGATGACATTCCTGAGGTAATACGTAGCTTTAATCACAAAGTAGCTGTATTTGAAGCTCTGAAGAACTTGGATGACCAACGTGCTAATTTCCAAAAGGGTGCATGCTCCGTGGATGGACGATTTGGAGCCGATGGAGAGCCCAAAATTCACATACAAATAGGGCTGGCTGATCCTGAAAAATGACCCCTGTAAGGACTCCAAAACTCCTCCAAAGACCCCTAAAACCCCAAAAATAACCCTACTTCTAGTAGGGTTTTGTAATTTAGTGCTTTACTTTAATTCAATAATCGTGTATAATAGTCTTATGATGATTGATAAAGGAAATGAAATGAAAGATCTTAAAGCATACGTTGACCAGAAAAACAGCTGGAACGCTATCTTCGGTAAACGTGCCTATGACTTAAACGTGAAGGAAGATCGTCAATCGATCGCTTCAATGATTGACTCTGATCTCAGCCCTGAGAATTTGACATGCGATGGTGAGCTGCCACGTAGTCAGGTTCAAGCAAGATACAAATCTCTTACCAAGAGCGCTGAGCAGTTGTTGAAGTTAGATCCGTCTGTTACATTTTATGAATTCGCTTGAGGAGAAAACAATGAAGGGTTCTATACGTATGCTTATTGGCTTTCTGTTGGTTTTCGGTGCTGTTGGTGGTATGGACGCTGGTCCCGCTGAAGACTTTTACTATCAGATAGTGATGGCTGTTGTTGGTCTGGGATTTATGTTCTCAGGTGTTCGTGCTATGAATCGTTTTAATTAAGGAGTTATCATGGGATACTTTTCAAATCTTGAAATTGAAATTCTTGACCTCTATGAAGAGGGTGTTGAACCTACTAGTATCGCCAAAATTACTGGCGCAACTCTCACTAATGTGCTTGAGGTAATCTCGAACTTCGAGAATGATCAATACGAACCAGTTGAACCTGATGACAGCTACGCTGATGGTGAAGCACTTGCTTCAGCTGGGTTTGGTACCGATGAAGATTATGGTTATTATGGAGATGAAGAATGACAACACCTATGGTTGATGAATATTCAGAAACAATTGTATATCGTGGTGAAACATTTGACCGTACTCACGGTAGTCCCTTTGATCGTGGCTCAGCCGATAGTCACTATGGTCGCCCAAAACAACCACATTGGTATCCTGAAGGATCTTATCGTGGTACTCGCATAGAAGCAGAAGATATGCATGGCATTCAACTGCGTGCGTATGCTATGGGTTATGAATATAACGAACAATTTGGTGATAAAAAGAGTTGGGATTAAAACCCATAGTCTTACTGGAGGAATATCCGTGGCAGACTTTAAACAGCCAAAACAGCAGTCTACATCTACAGGTCGTTGCGTCCTTTGACTGAGAGACTATAAAGAAAGAGTCATAAACTGATGCAGTCTATTTTTGCTGGTTACAGACTATAAAGAAAAACCAGCACTAATTTTGAAGGAGTTGATATGACAAATCTGATGGATCGTTTTCGTAAGACTGACATGACTGAGCGTGATCTTGATAATCTTGAGTTCTTGCTGTCTGCGTCTAACAAAGTTATCGGTGACTGGTTCAGTAAAATGGAACAGGACGATATTGACTATGCCTTTGAGTTGCTTGAATTGGCAAAGTTAGAATTAGTTGATCAAGCAACTGAATTGACAGACTTGAGCCAAGCGCAAGATGTATTGTCAACAATTATGGAGAAGCGATAATGTCTAATTTGTTTGTAGGTTTCATCTTAGGTTTTATTGTAGCAACAGTGGGTGTATCTACATTTGCTGGCTACCTTGACACCAAGGCTGAACAAGCAAAAGTAATTATTAAGGAGAATGTAAAGTGAAGTTTGTATTTGTTATACTTGTACTGGCTATCTGTGTTGCTTTAGCAGGTTGCGGTACTGTCGGTGGAACTCTTGCGGGTGCAGGAGAAGATCTTAAAAAAGCAGGAGAGTGGGTTAAATCTAAATGAGGAAATATACTATGAAGAAAAGTGCATTAGCAATGGCATTGGTCGCTGTGTTTACAGTTGGCTGTGCATCCAAGGGTTCGCCCCCAACACCAGTGAAAGTTGAAAACAAGTTAGAGTTGAAACCTGACATTAAGAAAGCTGAAGCAGAGTTTCTTGAGATGTCTGGAACTTTACAACTTCAATTTTCTGAAGATGGTGACTGGGTTGTAATTAAATCATCGGGAACAGCCCCAATCAATTTTAACCACCCACAAGGTCGTGAAGATGCATTTATGCTCGCTACTATGAGAGCCAAACGCACGTTGATTGAGTTTCTTACCAATGATGTTAAGTCTGGTAAAGTTGCTGAGAACGTAACCAAAACAGCGATGCGTGATATCGTCACAAATAAAAACACAGAGGATCGTCGACGTGATTCTAAGAAAGAAAATGACTCACTATTCGGTAGCGACAACGACACCACTGGTGGAATGTATAGTGAGGAAGAACGTAAACGTGCCAGCAAGATTGCTCAGTCTGTGACTGAAACAATCAGCGACAACTCTCAGTTTATTCTGAAGGGCGCATATGTTGCTAATCGTGTTGTTGATCGTGATACAAATATGGTGTCCGTAACCTTGCTAGTTTCCAAGAAAAGCATGAACGTGGCATCACAAATTCGTACACAGATGAATGGGTTCTAAGTGAAAAAAACATTACTTGCTCTTGCGCTTGCTTCCTCATTCGCCTTTGCGGATGAGGTGACTGTAACAGGATATGGTAGCAACTATAATGCTGCTCTTGAAAATGCGAAGGTTGTTGCTCTTGAGAAGGGTGCGAGCACCTTTATCATTGCTGAATCAAACGCAAGGAATGGTAAGGTAGAAGAAAAGATTGACCAGTACAGTGGTGGTGTGATTAAATCTTACAAGATTACCAATCACTACGCAACACCACTTGGCTATGAAGTTGTTATCGTTGCCGATGTAGTGCCTAAAAACAATACACGCAAACGAACTTCAACACCACTTAATCTTGACTTTGAAGAGCATGACAAACGTGCTCGTATTGTGAATAGACTTGATAACATTGGCACAGCAGTTTATGCTAACATCGCAACACCAAACACTAAGATTGGAAGTTACGAAACAACAGTTGCGACATCTATAGAGTTGACGTGGCAACCGAAATGGTTGTCTGATGTGAAGCAGTTTACATCAACGATTAATGAACAGGGTAAGACTACTAGCAACACACATGAAAGTCTTGCTGGCGCAGCAACGACAGCGTTGATTGGTGTCAATCCATTGCTTGGAGCAATCGGATGGGAAGCGATGAAACCTGCGCCGATGAAAAATCAAGATAACATGATGGTATGCTTCGGAGCATATATTAAATCCAGTGTTGATTGTTTTAATCTTGATGTTGATATGAGGATGCCAAGAAACCCAAAGATAGTTGTCGTTGGTAAAGTTCAAGGTAATGACATAATTATACATGAGCAATATCTTGAAGACTCTAGAATGTTTCAATGGGTCAACGCAGGTGATGCCAAGTACAATAGGTTTTTCCCAAAGTATAAAACAACATACAATCAACCTGCGCTTGTGATTTATGAGAACGAACGACACACTATACCAGTCAAATTCAACATAAGCAACGATCTTGCCAGACAGTTAGAAAGCACACAAGTTTATCTTAAATAATGGAGAAAATTGATGAGAGAATATTTTAAATATCTAAATGAATTGCGCGACAGCGGGACTACTAACATGTTTGGCGCTGGACCATACCTTCAAGATGAGTTTCAACTGAACCGAGAAGAAGCAAGAATGATTATCCTTGAGTGGATGAACAATCCAAGGAAATATGAATATGAAACAAAAGTGGATTGATGCATTTATGGACACTGCGGAGAGATTCGCAGAGTTGAGTTCTGCTGTCCGACTGAAGGTAGGTGCGGTAGTTGTTCAAGAAAATCGTATCATCTCGATTGGCTACAATGGTATGCCTTCTGGATGGACAAACGAATGTGAAAATAAGATTTATGTTGATGCAACATTAGAAGAATCAATGTTATATCAGAGCAAGGTAGATGTCTACCTTGATGTAAATAAAAAATTATATGAATTAAAAACAAAAGATGAGGTTATTCATGCTGAAGCAAATGCTATATCGAAACTGGCACGTGATGGTGAGCGAGCAGCTGGTGCCACAATGTTTTGTACTCACGCACCTTGCATCCAATGCGCTAAAATCATTTACGGTGCTGGTATAAATACATTCTACTATCGTTCTCAATATCGAGACAATGACGGATTGGAGTTTTTAAAGAAATGCAATATTCAGGTAGAGCAATGTTAATGTTGGCAGTGCGGACTAGTCTTAGTCTAGCATGTCATGTGTTTGTCATAATGATGCTGGTGTCAGCAGGTGTTTCATTTACTGCAGTTTTAATTGCCATCCCAATGATTTTAGTTGGTGGCTTTGCTGTCACAGGATTTTTACATAGATCTATTGCTCATAGAACATACACAATCACCAAAGGGTGGTTAAGGAAAACGCTACTGTTCTCCTCGTTGTTCAGTTTAATCGGAACACCACTAGGATGGGCGATAGTGCATAGAATGCATCACAGAAATCTAGATGGACCAGGAGATCCTCACAGTCCATGGCAGATAGGATTCTTTAGAAGTTACTGTCACTTGTGGCAACTCGATGAGAAGACAGTTGATCTTGGTGGGTGTCGAGATATCATAACCAACCGAGAGTTGTTGTTTTTCCACAAACACTGGTTGAAGATAACTCTTGTAATTTGGTTGACTTTTTATATGATATGGGGTATGATAGGTCTATATGCGATAGGGTTAGCTGGTGTGTTTGCTTTCCATGCCTTTGGTGTTGCGAATGCGGTATGTCATTACGGAAGAGCAAGTGGTGATATCGTAGACCTACCTAAAATGAGTTGGCTAAACTTCGGTGAGAACTTTCATAGTTACCATCACAGTTTTCCTAGTGCGTATAGATTTACTGCAACAAAATCAGACCCATCGGCAACTATCATTGAGTGGTTGATGAAAAATAATTTAGCAGTAGTTCGAAAGTGATCGATTTCTGTTATAAATAGATTTGTAACCCTACTAGTAGTAGGGTCTTCCAACAAAGTGCTTTACTTTAAATCAAAAAAGGTTTATACTTCTTTTATGTTAAATTTTTCAATATCCTGTCAGAAACATCTACCACTCTTTAGTGGATGGACGATCTCACGCACAGGCTATGCGATTGAAAATAACGTGAGGGTTCGGCAAGTAAATTAACTGACACACCAGTTTACTTACCCAACCCTCTAAGATGAAAGTCTAGAGGGTTTTTTGTTTTAGGGCATCGTCCCAATCCTGTTCATTAAAAATTAGCGTACTAAAATTGTTCCCTGATAGTGTAGCGGTAACACAGTTGACTTTGACTCAACTATCGCAGGTTCGAATCCTGCTCGGGGTGCCAAAATGGGGGTGAAACTTTAAGGTGAAGTAACTGGCTTTTAACCAGTAAAACTCGGATCGTTCCCGAGCACCCCTACCAAGAATTCTTTGGTGTGACCATAACTTAATGGTAAAGTCGTGGATTGTGATTCCGCTTATCTGGGTTCAATTCCCAGTGGTCACCCCAAAGAATTTTAGTGATATAGCAAAGTGGTAATGCGCTTCCTTCATACGGAAGTTACCGTAGGTTCGAATCCTACTATCACTACCAACATCGGGCTGTTAGTATACGGGGTATTATTCCTGCCTTGCACGTAGGAGAAAAGGGTTCGAGTCCCTTACGGTCCACCAGTTATTACCGTGTAGCTCAATTGGCAGAGCTCTGGTCTCCAAAACCAGCGGTTGGCGGTTCAACTCCGTTCACGGTAGCCAGATTATGGAAGATGATGCAGGTGCGTTGGTGCGCCGACCAGCCTTGAAAACTGGGTTCTCAGAAATGGGATGGGGTTCGACTCCTCCGTCTTCCGCCAAAATTATGTGCCTCGTTAACTCAGTGGTAGAGTGTCTCTTTTACACGGAGAAGGTCGGCAGTTCGAATCTGTCACGAGGTACCAAAATTTTACCGAGGTAGCTCAGTTGGTAGAGCACTTGTTTGAAGCACAAGGTGTGGGCGGTTCGATCCCGTCTCTCGGTACCAAAAGTTATTGCCGTGTAGCTCAGAGGAAGAGCAATCGCTTGATAAGCGATAGGTCGACATTTCAAAATTGTCCATGGCAACCAGTTATATCCCAATGGCGCAATTGGTAGACGCACCTCTCTCAAAAGGAGGGTGTTGAGAGTTCGAGTCTCTCTTGGGATACCAGATTTACCTCATTAGTAAAATGGAAGATTACACTGTGCTACGAACGCAGGGGTGGAGGTTCGATTCCTTCATGAGGTGCCAGAGTTAGGAAGATGGGCAGGACGGTAATGCAGCAGTTTGCTAAACTGTAGATTCACGGAAGTGGGTCATAGGGTTCGATTCCCTAATCTTCCACCAGTTGACATTAAATATGAAGTGAGTTATGATAGTAATAGAGCGGATGTGACGGAATTGGTATACGTATCAGACTTAAAATCTGAGTTCTGTGGGTTCGACTCCCACCATCCGCACCAAAGATAGGGGCTGGTAGCTTAATGGTAAAGCAGTGAACTCATAATTCATTGAGTCCTGGTTCAATTCCAGGTCAGCCCACCAAACAGAAAGGATAGGAAATGAATGTTCTAGCACTAGACCAAAGTGGAATGCCACGGAAGTGGATAAATTTTGAAGATGCTGTTACATATCAAGCAAAGGGTATGGTAAATTGGTCACTTGGCGAAACGATTAAAGTGTTTCGTGGTGGTCACAATGATCAAGGAATTCAATCAGTAATTAGCATACCATCTATCATCGCTGTTCGTGGGTCTTCATTGAAGATGAGTGGTAAAGTTATTTTGACAAACAAATCTCTATTCAGTAGAGATAGAAATCTTTGCGCATACTGTGGTGATACATTTTCATTGTCGCATCTTTCGCGTGATCATGTTATGCCAAAGTGTGAGGGTGGTAGAGATGTATGGACAAATGTTGTTACTGCGTGTAAACCTTGTAACATAAAGAAGGGTCGTAAGATCTTAGAGACTACTACTATGAAACTTCTCTATGTTCCGTATGAGCCGAATCATTTTGAAAACATGATTCTGATGAATAGAAATATTCTTGCTGATCAGATGGAATATTTGATGTCGGGTGTTCCGAAAAATAGTAGAGTACGAAAAGATGTGGGTGTGCACTGAATGGTTAGGTAGCTGATTGCAAATCAGTTTAATGCAGGTTCGAGTCCTGTCACCCACTCCAAAGGTTTAACCCTACTCACTGTAGGGGCTTCCAAAGATAATGTTTGACATTAAATAGAGGTTCATGTATAATTACTATATTGAGTTGAAAATGCTTGATGATGTGAAAATAAACACCACTTGGCGACCACTGAGGAACAGTGGTAAAACCAAAGACCCATGCCAACATGGGTCCACCGAGTGTAAGACAGAGGGATCGGATCCCCGAGGTCGCCAGTTGAAAAATTGCTGGCAAATGTTCTTTAAAAAGGTATGCGGTTTCGTGATTGTCTGCCACGTCGGGAGACGTTAAAACAATCACACTTTGCACGATTCGTCTATCGGTTAGGACACATGGTTTTCATCCATGTAAGAGCGGTTCGACTCCGCTATCGTGTACCAGATTTAATTGCATTGGGTTGCCAAGCCAGTAGGTGATCTAGGAGAGGATAACCAATCGACGGATTGGCTCTCGCTAGGTTACATGAAAGATGGAAACGAAGTGGAGTTCTACAGGGATGTAGAATGATGAAGCGGATACGGTGGTCACGCTGGAACAACTTGAATTGTAATGTGAGAAAGCAGCCAATCGTAGGACGGCTACGTGGGCATCCGAGAACTCGGGATGCTGCTGATCATCCCAGTGTAATTAAATGTGGTATTAGTTTAGTGTTATCAAGGTATCGTCATAAGACGTTATGACTACTCGACAGTTAGGGTGCGACTGAAACTGTCTGATATAACTGCTATTCGCTTGTCAGTGCTAGCTACATTGTTGACAAATAGGCAGATAACACTAAACTAATATCATGCGTGAACGGTAACGATGGTGGTGTTGCAGCAGACTGTAAATCTGTTCCCTCTGGGTAAACAATGGTGGTTCGAATCCATCTTCACGCACCAAATGTTAGGCTCGTTCGTATAATGGTCATTACGTCGGATTGTCTATCCGATCATGGGAGTTCGATTCTCCCACGAGTCGCCAAGTTTTTATAGCGGATTAGAGAAATGGTATCTCAGCAGTCTCATACGCTGCAGTTGGTGGTTCGACTCCATCATCCGCAACCAGTTAGTCAGCCCTATTAGTATAATGGTATTACACCTGTTTTGTAATCAGGTTACGGCAGTTCGATTCTGTCATGGGGCACCATTCGTTTGTTTTGATTTTTAGTATAGGAAAGAAAATGGAAAAAGTTACACTTCGTAAAGCAAATGCAATTCAAGGCGAGATCCGTAGATTGATCGCAAGTAAAAATGCTAGTGAATCAATTAGCATCACGGAATTCACTGCAGATGTTGCAGAAGTTCTTGAGAAAGCAATGGATAATTTTGCTGTTGATGTTACACGTAAGGTAGCATTAAACACAGCATTGTATAACATTCGTAAGAGTGTTTCTCGGGCAAATGCCACTTCTGGCATCAGCGATCTACTTGCTGATATTGAGTTGATCGATGCAACTATGGCAATCTACAGTGGCATTAGCACTAAAGAAGTAGCTAAGTCTTTGACTGAGATTAATGCACGTGTTGAGAAAGTTAAAGCAGCACCAGCAGAAACACGTATGTATGGTCGTTACGATAATGTTGAAACATCTGTTGTTGAACAGAGCACTATCGACATTGCCAAAGATACAGTTAAAAAATTAAAACGTGAGAAGCAAAATGCTTCTGACAAACTATTGACGTTGAATGTCAATACAACAATTGACATCTCTGATGTCGATGCGATGGTTTTGAAAGTAGAAGGTATTATTTAAGTTTTGAGGGACAATGCGTAGAGGATAGGGAATAGAGCAAAAAACTAATACTTAAAAGTATTGGCTTTGGTCTTGAAAACCAACTCCTGACAAATTCGTCCAACCTTGTTGTTGCTCCACGATACACTAGACTGTTATAGTCGCTGCTTATTGCTTCGTGTTGTATAACTCTTGTGGGCTGTCCATTGCATATTGCACACTGCAAATTGCTTTGCGACTATTCGCTTGAATTGAAACATTGTTCCTCACCCTGTTAGCCCCGATGACGGAATTGGTATACGTGTTGGTCTTAGAAGCCAAATTTTGAGAGTTCGAGTCTCTCTTGGGGCACCAATTTTATTCCGCAGTAGCTCAGTCGGTAGAGTAGATGACTGTTAATCATTTGGTCGGTGGTTCGAGCCCACCCTGTGGAGCCAATTTTAATCCGAGTGTAGGATAGTCTGGTTCATTCCGCTTGCTTTGGGAGCAAGATGTCGCAGGTTCGAATCCTGCCACTCGGACCATGCAATTTAATAAACTTTACAATTTAGTTTTAGAAGAATATAATAGAATTATCGCAGGATTAGTTTAATGGTAAAATGTCTTCCTTCCAAGTAGATGTCATCAGTTCGATTCTGATATCCTGCTCCATTAACATACGGCATTCGTTCAACGGATAGGACATGGTTCTTCTAAAGCCAGAATGGTGGTTCGATTCCTCCATGCCGTACCAGCCTAAATAGTATATGGACAATAATCTAAGGAACTAAACGTGATAAACTTACAACATAAAATTTCAAATCCCTTCTCTAAATATTATTCATGGGATAAGATGCCAGACAAATATTCGTCTGAGGGTTTAATCAGAAAGCAATTATCCGAAGAGTTGTTGGGTTGGTTAGAAAACATGGATTTATACATCGCAGAAGCCAGAGCGGTGAACTTATTTCCGTCAACAACAGTACCAATTTTAGTACAAGCTGATTTTTGCACTATCGGATCCTCTGCCAAATTGGTAATTATTTGCCCAGAAGATGCGACGATACTATACAACAAGTATGTTATCAAAGATGGAATAGAAGTTTCAGTTGACAACTATGAATCGTTGTTATCTAATCCTGGCGACATCGAAGAAACAAAATTTAAAACGATACCACATGGCTGGAATATTTCACCCGATGCAGTGACACACGATAGTTCTACAGAACTTGTGGCAGGTGATACATATTTACTTGAAACAGGCACACCCCACTCAATAACATGTAGAGATAATTGTAGAACAAGGTATATTGAATTGTCTATCTACAATCGCAATACTTTCGTTCCCGATGTATACGGTATCTCATATAATGCAGCGAAAGATCTGCTATGTACGCCCAAGACCTAACATTACCATGGGACTATCCCTTAGCATCAAAAGAATTATTTGATGCCTTACCACGACCAGACATCTCTATTCGCGAAACATGGCATAGAGTTGATTTACCAGCGTCAGATCTAAATCAAGAATTAGTTAATTGGTTATTCGATAGGGGACTTACTGTCCCCTATTTTGATATTTTTATACAACCACCAAAATGGACAATGCATATACACATTGATCAACATGATGTGTATGACAATGCTGCAAAATTAAATTTTTCTTATTGTGATTCTGAAGGTTACAATAAAATGCGTTGGTATGAAGCTGAAGATCACACCTCAGAGATAAAAGGTAATGCTGGAGGATTTTATAGAAACTGGGAACCACATCATGCTTCTATGGTTTACGAGCACACTATAAAAACACCAACTCTCGTAAATGTGGGCAAACCACACAACGTGCATAATTCAACAGATTCGCCAAGGATATGTATATCATTGCCATTGATTAAAACAAAAGACATACCAGAACATATAGATGATACCACTCGAGTAGATTGTTTACAGTGGGATGATGCTATGGAAATTTTCAAGGATTGTATATGTCAAAATACTATTTCCACTTAAAAAATGTGCCAGTGAAACACCCTCTATCCGAGGAGGGACAGATATGGTTTGATGCTTTATCAGATTATTGTCATGTGGTTGTGCCGAATGGATATTTTTCTGATGAATTGCTCAAATGGGTAGACTCAGTTGGGTTAGAGGTGAGAGGTGGTGAAGTATTCGGTATGCCAGCAAACTATGTCATGGGTGTACATGTTGATGGTGAATATTTCCAAGAAAAATGTAAACTCAACTGGGCATATTGCGATGGTGAACACTATAATACATGGTACACACCAAATAGTAACTGGAAAAAAACATCACTCGCTGAAGTGCAATCTGATGGTGTGTTAGATGATTATAGTTATGTTTTCGAACAAGATGAAATAGATGAAGTGGATAGATGCACTTTACATAATCCATCAGCAGTTAATTCTGGCCAACCACATGGCGTAATAACAACTACCCATCCACGTAAAAGTGTTGCTGTTACTGTATTTAAAAAGGGACACATACCGATACAAAAAGATTGGGGTATACAGTACGATGAGTTGAAAGAAATGTTAAATGAGTATTTACTGTAATCACTTAGACATAAGTTTCAATCCATTAAAAGATATGTCATATATCAAGCGTTGGCCAACTGACGTATATGGAATGTATAGCATTGATAGATCAGAAGCAAGCGATGAGATGGTTGAACTATTGAAAAAGAATAAAGTTGTTCGTTTTTCTATAGAAGCATTTTGTTGTCCTGCCAACTATAAACTGGCAGTGCACTGTGATGATGATTACTTTGGTAAATATTCAAAGGTTAATTTTGTGTATAGCGAAGATCCAAATCACACAATGGACTGGTATGAACCAAACGAAAAATGGGTAGAAGAAGAACGAAAACAATATACACTTTATGAAAATAAAGATGACCCCAATGATCAAGATCTTGAGAGTTCACCCCATTATTGGTTTAACGATGATGAACTGACTTTAGTGCATCAAGAAACAATTAGAGTTGCTCAAATAAATGCTGGGTTACCACATGGAGTGACAACTGGCACAACGAATAGAATTTGTATATCTTTCATACTCGAAATGGCAGATGGAAATATGATGGACATTGATAATGTATTTCAAACATCTTAAACTTGACATACCACCAATCTTAGATCTGTCTGTCATGAGTCAGTTGCCAGACAAGGGACACATAGTAATCAACACCAGCTATATAAACAAAGATCTAATACATTTTATGTACGATCGTGGCATAAACATTAAAAATGTAGATGTGTTTTGCTCACCACCTGGATTTGAGTTGGGTATTCATGTTGATGGTATAAAGTTAGATGGGTGCGTAGCTATCAATTGGGCATACTGTGATGAAGCAGGTGCCATGATGCAGTGGTGGAAACCCAAAAGCGATGTTAAAAAAGTTGTAGATCCCATCAAACAAGAAGATGCGTATAAGATTGCCACGACACCATACGCACTCGGATGGGGAAAAGATGAAGTTGATTTTATAACAGAAGTTGAAGTTAGACAACCAACGCTAGTTAACATTGGTGTGCCACACGGCATGATAAATAACACTAACAGCTACAGGAAGGCATTGTCTATAACATGGAAGTATAATGGTGAAGATCTTCAATGGGACGATGCTATGAGATTATTGAATGATATTATAGAGGAGTAAATTATGGACAATGCGTATGTCGTTGGCTATGGTATGATTGATGTTTTGGGAAATAATCCCAAAGATTGTTTTATGCGCATGCTAGATAATAATGATTATAGCACCGTATTGCCACATATGGTCGAAGAGAATCATAAAATACAGAATGGATATGTGGTTGATGAATCCTTGCTAACACTACCCGAAAACTGGGAAAGTAAGGGAACTACTAAACTACAACGAATGGCAATGCACGCTACGAATCAAGCATTGCTTCACGCTCAACTGCCACACTCATCTAATGTGGCAGTTTTGTTTTCGACTTGCTCCAATGACACTGAAACATTGGAAGATTCATTTCCAAAGTTGCTGGCCAACAAACGAATAAACCCAAGAGTAATTGTAAATCGTATACCAGATATGGCATGTGCCCACATCAGCAGCCACTGGCAGTTTATGGGATTAAGCACATCGCTGTTTGCTAGTTGCGCAACAGGCATATTGACCATAGACTATGCCATGCGCATGCTCGATGAATATGATTATGTCGTTTGCGGTGCAGGTGACGCAGGAACATTTAGAGTGGCACTTAAATACTTCAATGGTATAGGTGCGCTGGGAAATAAGAATATGCCCTTTGATGATGCACGTGAGGGATTTGTCATGGGTGATGGCGCAGGTGTGTTAATCCTAGCATCACGAAAGAGTGTTGAGAAATATGGTTCAAAGGTTCATGCTACGTTATATCCTGCTGGTATCGCAAGTGATGCGTTTGATCAAACATCACCAGCACAGGATGGACGTGGTGCCACGCTGGCATTGAACAAAGCCATGGAGCAACTGGGCTTCGACAAAAGAATTGATGCTATCTCTGCTCATGCCACAAGTACACCTGCAGGGGACATCGTTGAGTATAATGTGTTGACCAAGCACGTGATGGGTGTTCCGATTTATGCACCCAAGTCAAAGATAGGACACACGCTGGCAGGTGCAGGTATACTTGAAACAATCTATGCTATTGAGTCAATGAAGACTGGTCTTATTCCGCACATACAAAACAGTGGTAACACCAGCATGGATGTCAGCAAAAGTTTAGTAAAATCAAATACGCTTTACAAAAATAAACCAACCCTGCGCACACTGAACAACAGCTTCGGTTTCGGTGGTAAATGCGCAAGCCAAATAGTGGAGGTAAAATATGGCAACTAAGAATGACATAACAGGTGATGAAATCAAGTCAAAGGCAAATAGCAATGCATATGGAAGTAACTACGATAAGATCTTCAGAACCAAAAGAGAGATCGAAGATGACAAAGCATGGGATGAAGCATTTAATCGTGTAGAAGAACAGATGAAAAGAACATCACTTGCCGACCAAGCAGAATATGAAGAAGCATCTTTACAAGAAGCAGAAGAATTCGCCAAGAACAGACAATATCGATACACAGGAGAATGACAATGGAAAATGAAAACAAACCAGAACAAGAAGAACTTGTTGAGATGACACTCGGTGAGATGAGTCCATTGAAACTTGCCATGGAACTTAAGAAAGCCAAGAAGAAAGCACGTAAGAAGTTGGAATCTGAGGGTTTCCCAAAGGCAGCAGCATCCAAACTTGTGAAGACCGCACTCAAGCGTATCGTTTCCAACAAACCAGTGCGTAAAGCATCAGGTCGTGGAAGATAGGTTTACACAAATTCACTAATCAAGTATAATCAACTATAAAGAGGTATAAAGATGTACAAGGTAAATTTTCGTGAGCAGTTGACCAGTGCTCACTTGTATAAAATCTTCAAAAATGTAAGCGTAGCCGAATCTTTTATACAGACACTGGGTGCCCACTTCATTTCAATGGAGATTTTAGATGAACAAGACATGCAATTATCAGCTGATTAAGTTTCGCGATGCTGGTATGAACTCGTATACGTATTTTTGGACAAACGAAAAGAAAACAGTGAGTCCATATTTTGATAGCGAACAAGATGCACACGCATGGTTAAAGAATGAGCCAGCATGTGATGTGGTACAACCAAAAACCCGATGGGTAACAGACTGCGAATAAGCACATGACACTGAGAGATCTATTATTCGAGCGTATCCTTTTCCTTGTAGATGAGGATGATTTAAGAGAAAAATACGAACTCACTGAGGAAGGTGTCGCCGATCTTTCAGATCTAGATTTGTTGGAATTGTTTGAGGATGTACATGGACTCAATGGTAGTTTATACGAATAAGGTGAGGGGGTAATGAAATTATATGAAGTATCTTATCTAAACAATGACAATGTGGAAGTCACAGAAGTCTATACCGAAGCCGAGATTATCCAAGAATATTGGAAGTATTGGTACGGTAAGATGGTTGAAAAGTTCGGCGAAGGTCATGAGGACATCACCATTGAAAACTGTATAGATGACTGGGTAGTGGTCAACTGGGCAGTGGATGTATCCATTCCAATTTAAAGGAAGCAAATGAAACAACATTTTCATCGTGAAGACATAGAGAAAATCCAAGCAGTTCTGAATAAATTCCCACACGTGGCGAGTTTCGAACTAGAAATAATCAATGAATCAGGCATCGGCACCATTGGATATATGATACTTCCAACAACGGTAAATGACCTACAAGGTGAGTTTAGGATTGAAATTTGGGGAAGTGAGAACTGGTAATGGCATCACTTGAAAAATACTTTGCCGAACGGGATAAGAATAAACCAGCACCGAGATGGGTCTATGGTGATCGAATCACAGGTAAGATTGGTAAGATTCCAGTAATGGGCATGGTGATTCGTGAAAACTACGATGAGCCAGATATGGTTCTTGTTCATCTGGATCTGCCAGTGAAGCAAGAGGGTGAATATAGATGGGTAATGAATATACCTGCCAAGGGTATGAAACGATTGAAGGAAAGTGAATGAGTTTAGATGTAGATTTAATAGTGACGCAACCGACCAGTGTGTTCTCTCGTAACATTACGCATAATCTAAACACCATGGCCATGGTAGTTGAGTTGTCCAATGGTAAGACACTGTATGATGTGATGTGGCGTCCCGATGAGCATGGATTCAAGTATGCCCAAGATATAGCAGAATTGCTTGACGAGGGCTGGAACATTCTACTCTCAGATCCAACAAAGTTTAAGATGTTCAATCCATCCAATGGCTGGGGTAGCTATGAAGGTCTATGTGACTTTGTCTATAATTACCGTAATGCATGCTGGGAGAATCCAGAGGCAGAATTAAGAGTGTCACGATGAAAGTAAATGACCACTACAGGTCACAGGACCGAACATATAGCGTAGTTGAAGTATGGGTTGAAGAGGGGCATGAATGGGTTCGCTATAAGGATATTCACACGAAGTATGAATACACATGTTATAGGGAAGCGTTTGAAGCAAGATTCTCAAGGACAGTCAATGAATAAGATAGAAGCAAGGATGCGTGAGTTGATGGAGCCAATCAATAGGCAAATAATGATGTGTGACAATAGGGAAGATCTACTAATGTTATCGTGTGCCATGATGACTACCGTGAAGGATATCTTTGATCAAGAGCTGACTGAAGAGGGACGAAGGAAGATGTTCGCTCAATATGCTCATGGTGGTGAACGCTGGTGGGGTAGTGATCGCGAGTGGTGAAAATGTTGGATATGTATTTATAGCATGCCAGGAATCTACAAAAAGAAGCAGTGTCCCACATGTGGCACGGAACACAGGAAGAAAGGCGCATACTGCTCTCGCTCATGCGGAAACCATCGCACATTTGATGACGCAGCGAAGGTAAAACTCAGTCTGGCTCAACAAAATTTCCTTCAATCAGAGGCAGGTGAGGAACAAAAGTATCGCCTACAGCAGATGGCTAAGAAACGTGAGTTGGACTGGCATATTACACCCCCAGTGGACCGAGGTGGCGAGGTTCTAGATGGTGATTTTTGGGTCGAAGGGGACTAAAATCCTTTAAAACCAAGGACTTACATTACTTTCTCGGATTCTAGACCCTGTGGAGACCCAAAAAACCCTACTTTGCGTAGGGTTTTTCACAAATAATGCTTTACTTTAATTCACATCCAAGGTATACTTATGTTATTGTGATAGAAAATGTGAAAAAGGAAAAAATTATGTCTAAAATCGCCGTAAAAGTTAAGACCGATAAGCGCTCTAACAAATCTGAGATCTCCTTCGGTGACAAAATCGTTAAGACTGGCAAGACTGGTCGCGAACTCGAGATGGTTGTTGAGTACCACTATAAAAAGCTGACTGGCGAGAAGGTTTCCTATGACATGATCATGGGTTCTGGTGTTTCTACTGAATCTAAGAACGATAAATTCTCTATCAACCAGCGCTTTGACTTCGTTGAGAAGTTGGTCGCGATGGTTGCTTCTGGCGTACAACCCTCTGCCGTGATTACTGGCGAAGGTGGCTTGGGTAAGACCTATACTGTGACCAAGACTTTAGAAAAAGCTGGTTACAAGGATATCAGCGACTTGGCTGACTTTCAAGTGGGCTCCATTGTTAACATGCGTAAGTGCTTTACCTTTGTTAAGGGTTATAGCACTGCCAAGGGTTTGTACCGCACGCTGTTTGAAAACAACAAGGGCATTATTGTGTTTGATGACTGTGATTCAGTTCTCAAGGACGAAGTTGCCAAGAACTTGTTGAAAGGTGCCCTTGATTCTTATGGTAAGCGTATCATTTCTTGGAACGCTGACATGCGTGAAGATGACCTGCCACGTAGCTTTGAGTTCACTGGTCGTGTTATCTTTATTTCTAACCTCGACGAAGGCAAAATCGACCAAGCCATCCGCTCACGTTCTATGATGATTGACCTCAGCATGAACACTGACCAGAAGATTGAGCGCATGGAAACTATCGCTTTGACTGAAGAGTTTCTGCCTGAGTACTCTAAGGAAATCATCGCTGATGCCTTGGGTCTGATTCGTGAAATCAAGGAAGAAGTAAAAGAGATCTCTTTGCGTACTCTTATCTCTGTGTCTAAGGTTCGTGCCAGCAACGACCAGTGGAAAGACCTTGCTACATACATGTTGACTGCTTAATAGGAGAAGAAAATGATTGAAGTAAAAGTGAATGGCGTATCCTTCTATACATCTAAGCGTGCTCTGCGTGAGCGTCGTGTTGGAAGTGATAGTAACCTCAACGTGGCATTGAGCCAGATGTATGAGAACATGTTTAATGCGGTGGGCATCCATAGCACCATAACCTTATATGATAGCAAGATGCGTAGACATACCTATGACATATCCATACGTAAATAAATTTGCTTCCAAAGTTGACGAAGCGTATAATAACAGTGTTGGGGTTTGAGTATGAACATCTGGTTTAGCAGAAAAACTGCCAAGGAAGAACTAAAAGATACCCTGTTCTTCTCTGGTATGACATATGGTGAATGGACTAAGGGTAAGGATGGCTACTCCATAGAGTGTAGTCTAGGTAAAGTAGAAGTCCGCAGTCTGTATGACATACGTGTAAATGGTAAGAAGGTTGGCAGTCCTACACAGTTTAAGCGTG
>Ga0247723_1000042_pt1 | contig 70521 bp, 60 predicted proteins | sample MSEWelMarce5H_FC_FD_189079 | JGI IMG/M metagenome (GOLD analysis project Ga0247723, IMG submission 189079) | Subsurface sediment microbial communities from gas well in West Virginia, United States - MSEEL Well Study Marcellus 5H_FC | ecosystem: Environmental > Terrestrial > Deep subsurface >...
ACGTACAGTCTGTTCTACAAGATAAACTTAAAGCTAAGGAATTTGATGGCATTCCCCTCAATCCAAAATTGGCTAACGAACTACAAGATTTCCTTTTGGTTGACAGATATCAAACCTCTTCAGGCGAAAAGCTTACAGAGTTTGATAGGCAAATTTTGGAATTGAAGAGACCAGAAAACCATGCACTTAAAGTGAAGATGGGGCTGCTTATGAAAATTCTAGAAACAGATCCAACACTATCAACCATTCAAAAGAGGGGAATCAGTAAAAAGTCAGATGACCTATTTAGTGAAGTGGCAAGACAAACGTCTAAATCGTCCATTAAATCTAACAAGTCATCTACCCCCACCTCTTGGTTTCAATAATTACTAAAAAATAAAAGAACACAAAAATGGCAATTCAAACAATCCCAGGTTTAACTGGATTTACGTATGCTCGTGTTGCTTCAATGGATAAGCGTGCTGTAGGTAAACTTACAGACTCTAACCACCTTGAAAGCTTCCACAGCACAGAGCCTGCTGATTATGACAAAAAGATCATCAGCCTCTACACTCAAAGTTCATTGTACAGCAATGACTTCTTGGACATGATTAACAAGTCCACTCCTTATTACATTGACAACAATAGTGATGCATGGAAGTGGCAGGTGCAAGTTCCTTACAAGTTTCCAAAGATCATCGATGTTCCTTTGGCTACTGAAGAACTTACTAAGCCTGGTATCGATGGTCAAGAGTTTTCTCTTGTTCTTGACACCAATGAGTTCTCTAAGAATGCAATTGTTTCTGTAGGTACTCGTCAGTATGGTCCTAGGTTCTACGTTGTTAAAGATCCAGTTCCTTGGAACATGGGCTACCTTTACAGCTTCACCTTGGTAAGTGACAATCCTACAGTTGATTTCGTAAGCTCTCAGTTCCTCGCTATTGGTGTTGAACTTGAGCTGGTTGACGCTGCAATTGGTGAGTTTGATCAAGACTTGCTTGGTCTTCCTCGTCTTGGTGAGCAAATCACTATGTTTGAATCTCTTGGTTCTGCATATGGTTATGAGCACAAGATCACTGAGTGGGCTGATGACAAAATGATGGTTGATGCTTCTGGCAAACCTTTGGACATCCTGGTTTACGCTCCACAGCGTAGGAACCAACTTCCTTTGACTAGGAATGATGTTAAATGGGAACCATTCATTGAGTTCTGGATGCGTAAGTCTATGCTTGAGTTGAAAGTTAAGCGTATGATTTGGAGCAAGCCTGGAACTGTTAAGACTAATGGTTCTAAGCAAGAATTGAAGCGTACCTCTGCTGGTGTTTACCACAGGATGCGTAACAATGGTAACTTGGTACAATACAATCGTGGTGAATTCACTGCAAACCTTATCCGTTCAGTTTTTGGTGATCTGTTCTATCGCAGGGTGGATGTTAAAGACCGTAGGGTTAAAATGTATACAAACGAAGCTGGTTTTGATGTATTCCAGCAAGCTCTTAAGACAGATGCTTTGAATTCTGGCTTGACTTTCATGGCTGATTCTGGTAACAGGTATCTCCAAGGCGAAGGACAGCACATCACTTACAACTTTGCATTCGATGCAATGGTTACTCGTGAGACTGGTCGTGTTGAACTGATTCACTTGAAGGAACTTGATCTTCCACAATCTAACCTTGAATTTGGTCAGAACAAGAAATCTACTCCTGTATTCATGGTGTTTGATGTATCTCCAATGAGCGATGGTTCAATGGTTAACAACATCCGTGAAGTAAGGATGAAGGGTGCACCTTCAATGACTTGGGGTTATATCGATGGTACTCGTCATCACTTGGGCTTTGCTAAGTCTCAGGGTATGTCAAGTGCTAACAAGTTCCCTGGTTATGAAATCTGGATGAAAGACCGTTGTGATGTATTCATTGAAGACTTGTCTCGTACAGTTTTGATTGAAGAGATCCCACAATTCTAAGGATCCCCTCCAAGGATAGTATCCTTGGACAATTATACCGAGAAGAGATTGCCCCCCACGTTCCCTGTGGGGGTGCTCTTCTCAAACTACAGAGTGTTGGATTGGGGTGTCTCCCATTCGCTACTCCTTCAGTGGAACCACTCTGCAACTTAAAACCAAGTTAAAAAACTACATATGGGCAAAATTGGAAAAATCTCTACATTAAAAAAAGAGTATAGCAGTTCACAACTTCAGACGATGCAAGGTGGTCTTGCACAAAAAGGTATGACAAGGATTCCTGGTACAGGAGTTTTTAAATATCCTTACAAAGAACTTGATGGTCAATATAGGACAGGACTTAATCCTGAAGCATCTTACATCAAGAGAATTCAAGATCCTACTGAAAAAGAATTGGAGATTGAACGTGTAACAACTCTTAAGGCTAAACTTGAGGCAGCTCTGAATCTTGATCTTAGTCCTCGTGCACAGTTTTGGAACAGTGGATTGTCACTTTCACAACACGACGCACTCCATGTTCAACCAGTTAAACTTCTTGATGGGGATAATTACTACGATCTCGATCAACCTCTCCAAGAACTAGCGTTCTCATGGCTCAGGGTACACCCTACAATTGCAAGCTCTTATCAAGCTTGGGAGCGTGGTGAATTTCCTGCTGACACACAGTTTTATGTTGTAGATGATGAAATAGAAAATGCAATCGTCTTTAAGAAAAAGCAAATCATTAACAGAGCAATTGCTAAATTCGATGGAATGACTCCTGAGAAGAAGCGTAAAGTTGCTCGTTTGTTAGGCTTGCCTGTTACAGACAACACTAAAGAAGAAGTTGTATACAACCTTGTTGATAATGTCATTAAAGAGACAGAATTCAAAACAGGTAAATTCCAAGGTCTTTCTACAGTTGAAGTGTTCAACCGCTTTGCTGACATGAAAGAAAATTTGCTCCATATTAAAGATCTTGTTAGACAAGCAATTAGTCATTCTATATATAGGGTTAAACCTAATGGACGAATTTACGAAGGGGAATATGAAGTGGCAATTGATGATGAGGGATTGGTAAAGTTCCTTGCTGATGAAGATAATCAAGATGAGCTACTCACTCTTGAGCAAAAATTAAAAACTAAGAAACTAGCATCTGTATGATACCTGTAGATAGTTTATTGTATAAAATTGATCAGAAACTAAATAAACTATCGACTAACGAACATCAACAGATTCAGCTTGAAGATAAAATCTTAGCCTTGAATGAGGCTCAGATAAAGTTGATAAAGCAAAAGGTTGATGGATTTAGTGTAGTGAGTGGTTTAGGAATGGATTCTTTTAAGAAACGTTACGAAGACCTTCAGAGTTTGGTAGTAAATTATGCTCATCAGCCTCTGAATCTAACTCTAAAGAACACACAGCTAAATCAGTGGTTCGCATACCTACATGAGCTAGATCCCAAGTATATGTTTTATATTGATAGTTATATACTTGCTGATAAAGGAAGGTGTAAGGATAGAACAATATGGATCAATAGAGATCTTGCAAAACATGGTGACTTGTCACTTCTTTTGAACAACGATCACTACAAACCATCTTTCGAATATCAAGAAACGTTTAATTTCATATCATCTGATGAGATATCTATATTCACAGATGGTACGTTTAAACCAAGTAAAATCTACATATCATACATGCGCTATCCTGTTTATATCAATAAAGAAGGATACGTAATGTTAGATGGACAAGATTCGTACGACCAAGATTGTGAACTAGAAACCTATCTCGAAGATGAACTTCTAGACTTGACAGTTCAAAACCTTGCAATGTACACTGAAAATGCATCTGCTGTGCAAAATGCACAGTATAGGATACAAACAAATGAATAGTTTTTTCATTAATTTAAAATAAAACAAAATGGCAGATTTTTCTCTAACTACGTTATTCGTAGTGCCAGTTGGCAGTACAATTGCTAGCGCTGACTCTACGCAAGACTTGACCCCTGGAAAGGTGGGTTTTTTCAAGTCTGATTATTCTGTTGCCACTGCTGGTAACATTGCTACATCTCCTTATTTTTATGTAGCACAAGGTAGGACTAACACCTATCTCCAAGGTTCTAAACGTTCTGATAAGATTTCAGGCGGAAGTGTAGTTCTTACAGGAAGCGCACAAACAATTAGACCTGCTAGTTCTAATGTTACTGAATGGTACAAAGTTTCAGGTAATGCTACAGCATTGACACAAATTACCCAAGTTGATAACTGGAATGTAAAATGTGGTGATGTTGTTACTATGACTCTTCGTGCTCACTCTTCTTACATTGACACTCTGTATTTCAATGGTTTCACTCGTAGCGTGACTATTCAAGCTCCTTGCTGTGACTGTGGTGCAGATCCTTGTACTGAAGTTGATTATGTAGCTCTTGTTAATCAATTCATTGCTGCTTTTGAAGCTTCTGCTCCTGGCATCAATCCTGACAACATTTCTTTCAACACTTTCTACGAGTTCTCTCAACCTACTCCTGGTGTTCTTGAGATCGAAGGAAAGCCTTTGACTAGATATGGTCAGCCTTGTGACGTTGCTGCATTCCCTTGGGAATATGACAGGATGTACTTCCGCACATTTGTTTACAGTGGACCTGCAACTACAGCTGACTTTATTGTTGCTGATGCTTGTAACATTGTAGCTGAAGCTACTGTAACTCAAAATTCATCTTACCCTTCAGGTACTTCTGATGAAATTATCCAACTTGAAAAGAACTACTATAGCTACCAAGCTGGCTATTTGAAGCATCTTTACAGGATGGCTGGTTACAACCAGAACTTTGAAAGCTGGGTTTCTGCAGGTACAACTTATGATACTTATTACATTAAGTTTAATCAGTATGATAAGTCTGGATACCAGTGGGGTGATTACATTCATGAAGATTCAATGGTAATCATTGCTGTTCAACAAGGATCTGCTGCTGCAACTTCAGTTGACGCAATCCTTGCAGCTGCACTTGGAACTCCTGCATAGTAATTAACGCAAATCATATAACCTGTGCCTGAGGGTGAGAGAGGATATTCTCAAATCCTCGGGCACATTTATTTTAAATAACATGGCTAACGTATTAGATATATTAGTTATTGACACTCACAATGTCCTCACGTTAGGTATAGCTGATTCATCTGTGTATGATGGTGTACCAACATCACCAACAATTGAAATTACGGTTCCTGGGTTTCCTCCTGTATCACTTCCTTTTGTTCCAAATGATTTCAATTTGTTCAATTCTACAACATTAGGATTGTCTGCTGTTGGTGAGCCACTACAACCACTTCCTGATGGAATTTACTATTTGACATACACAGTTGCTCCTGCACTTACAAATTATGTCAATAAGACAATCATGCGTGTTGAACAGATACAGGAAAAGTTTGATAGTGCATTTATGAAACTTGACATGATGCAATGTGATCTTGCCATCAAGCAACAATCAAGAGTTGAGCTTGATAGCATCTACTACTTCATACAAGGATCGATTGCAGCAGCAAACAATTGTGCTGTAGAGACATCTAATAAACTGTATATGCAAGCAAATAAAATGCTTGATAATTTTATAAGGAACAACTGTGGTTGTTCTGGAACCAACTATCTTAATAATTTTAGATAATATGGCACAATGTAGAAACTGTGGAGCAAAATTTGGATGCGGCTGTCAGCTAATTAACGGTTTATGTGGAGCTTGTGATGCTGCAATTAAAAAAGGTATTAAAAAATTCAAAGATGTTATATCCAAGATTGGTAAACTGTATTGATTGTACAACAGAGCAAGCGCTCATTGCTGACATTGATTGTAGGTTAACAGAGTTGGCTAACAATCAATATAATAACATCGTATTCATTCTCAATCTTCCTTTCCCTAGAACAGTGATTGGAGATCTTCTGAATTACAAAAGAATATTGGTAAACAAACTTTGTAATCCAGAATATGCAGCTTGTTATACAGTTGCAATGATAGCTAGTAGAGTTAAACTTCTAATTCATAAATAATTATAAAATGAGTTGTAATAATTGTTATAACGGTTGTGTAGAAACAACGTCTGATAAATGTGTAAGATATACAGGAAGCGCTGTCGAAGAGCTATCTATAGAAACTGGTGATAGTCTTTTTGTTGTTGAGCAAGCATTGATTAACGCTGTAGTTTCTTTTCTTGATGGAACAGGAATAGACATTACAATCAACCCAACAGCATATTGTGATCTTGTAGTGGATTATCTACCTACATGTAAACCTATCTGTTCTCCTCCTACAGCTGTAGAGCTTTTCGAAGCTCTTGTTAAAGCAGCATGTAGTCTTCAGACTCAGGTTACATCAATCAATTCTACTCTCACCATACTTAATGCAGATTATACAATAGGTTGTCTTACAGGCGTAACAGCTAGTTCTGACACACATGCTATTGTTCAAGCTGTTATTAATAAGCTTTGTTCTCTTGGTGTAGACCTTGCAGCACTTGCTCTTGATGTAGATACAAACTATGTTAAGCTTTCTGATCTTGACACTCTTATACAAGCATATCTTGATGGCTCACCTACAGCATCAGAGTATTACACTAAGATGGTTCCATACACAGTTGTAGAGTATTACGGAACACTTACAAACTTTGATTCTACAGGAGCAGGAACTGGTAATTGGGTTAATATTTATCTGTGTAATGGTCAGAATGGTACACCAGATAAACGTGGTAGAGTTCCTGTTGGAGCAATTCAACTTGTTCCTGGAGGTGCTCTAAATGCTGCAGTTAACCCTGCAACACCAGGTAATCCTAACTATGCTGTTCTTGATACAATGTATGGAGCTAATACAATTACACTTGATGCTACACAGATTCCTTCACATACGCACACTCCCACTGTCACAGATACACACTTCCACTACCAGTATGCTAATACTGTTAACACTACAGATATTGTTGTAGATTCAGTTAGTCAGGTTGCAAGAGCTCTTAATTTAGCTTCTCCAACTGAATTGGAATATACTATGAACGCTAGCCCATTCCCTTCCACTGTTGGTAAAACTGGAGGCACTCAAGGAACAATTGCTGTTACTAATGCTAATACTGGTGGAGGATTGGCTCATAGTAATATTCAACCTACTCTTGCTTGTTACTATATTATGTACATCCCATAAACTTATTCATATGTCGTGTGTTCCTGGAATGCCTTGTTATGAGAATACAGTAACTGTGTACACTACGTATCCTTCTGGATGTGGTCCTGTTACAACAATTGGTTCTGATCATATTATATACACAGGTCCAAACCTTCCTTGTTCAGGTGTTTCAAATAATGATTGTCTTACAACTGCTCTTCAAAAAATAGACACTAAGATTTGTCCTGCACAACTTGTAGACACAATCCTCACTGTACTAGAAACTGATGCAGTTGCTCGTGCTAGATTTTGTGCAATCGTGAGTGATTGTTAAAAATATTAAAAAACCCTGTTTTGTTGGTTTTACAGGGTGGCTTCCCCTGCCCTTTCTAGGGTGGGGGTTTTTTAATTATACCAGTTAACCAATATAACCACCCACGTTAAAATAATTTGGTATATTTCAAATTTGTTCCTATCTTTACCTCAATTTAACCAAAGTTTTTATAAATGGCTGATAATCAATATCTTCTCAACCAGTTACAACAATTATTGAGTTGGAAAAAGAGCAAGAAGTTTTATGCAGAAAAGCTTGGAATAGGAGAAGAAGAAGTAGAGAGTCTGCTTAGAGAAATTAAAGAGTCAAAAGAAGCTATTAGAACTGAAGCAGAAACATCTGATTATATTGGTCTTCTTGAAGATGCTGTGGTTAAATATGAAGAAGATCTTGCTAGAGGTGTAGGAGAAGTGATTTTCAATTCTGCTGAAGAAATTAAATCTCTTGATGAGCTTATTGTAAAATCAAAGATTGATACAGAGAAGTGGGAAATAACTAAATATGTTCAGAACTATTGGGGAAATAGTAAAACTCCTCATTGGCAGGTTAAAGCTTGGATGGCTAAGAAATCCACTGAGCAACTATTCCAAGACTCATTCATTGAGTTTCTCAAAGAATACCAACCCACATCTAAAGAAATACCAACTCCTAGACAAAACACTGAAAAGCCTTTAGCATCTTTAATTATTAATAAACAAGACTCTCATCTAAATAAGTTTGACATAGATGGGAACAATAATATAAACAAAAGGTTCTCTAATATTCTACAGAAGGTGGAAGTTATTGTAGACCAAGCCAGTTTATCAAATCATGTAGACACAGTGTATTATATCATTGGGTCTGATGAATTTAATAGCGAGTTCACAGGAACTACAACTAAAGGAACTCCACAACAGAACATTCTCACCTATCATGATTCTTTTGAGAAGATTTGTAATCATGAGATAGAAATGATCACAATGCTTCTTGAGAAAGCATTTAATGTAGATGTTATTTATGTAGCTGGAAACCATGATGAGTTTGTAGGATGGCATATGATCAATTGGTTAAATGCATACTTCAAAAGTAATCTGAGAGTTACATTTGATTGTTCTCCTAAATACAGAAAGTATATAAGTTATGGAGAAACAGCAATGATGTTCAATCATGGAGATGCTATGAAGCCTGCAAAGCTTGCTAGCATATTTCCAATAGAATATAGAGAAGAATGGTCAAACAACAAGAACTTCTACATATTCACTGGAGACAAGCATCATGAAATAAGCATTGACTTTGGTGGAATTAAGTTTTATCAAATACCTGCCTTTTCAAATGCTAAGAGCTCTTGGGATGAGAAGAATGGTTACACGGGCGTAAGAGCTGAGGTTACAGGATTCCTTATAGACTTTGAACAAGGAATGACTAACATATTCAAACAATATTTATAATGTCAACTTTAAGAAAATTAGTTTCAGATGTACGTGGTATGCACAAGTTGCTTTCCACTGACTCTCTCATTACTGACAGGGTGATAGCATCTGAAGTTAAAAATAATTCACTTCTTCTTATCAAGAGAGAAACTAATCTCAGAAAGCTCTGGGCTACGGACACTCTTTTTACAACATTGCCATGTCTTGAAATGATACAAGTTCCTATTTCAGAATGTTGTGATTATGTAGATCCTTGTTCAGTTTCAAGAAGTAGGTATAAACTGCCTCGTATATCTGAAGGAAACTATCAATATATTATTCAGGGTGTTTATTCTATAAACGCAATGAGTGGTCAAGGAAAGAAACTCAAAGAGATTACAATCAATAGATATATAAATCTCCTGAAGCTTCCTATCATCAAGAATGAAGAATACTATTGGATTCAGAATGGTTATCTATATGTAAACAATCAATATCTGAGAGCAATCAGAATATCTGCATTGTTTGAAACAGATGTTCCAAATGAGCTTCTTTATCCAGAATGTTGTTGCGGTGAGGACATTATTGTAGAAGACTTCTGCAAGAACCCCCTTGACAAACCATATGGTCTTCCTGGATATTTACAATCACAAGTGCTAGAGCTCACTACCAAAAAACTATTGTCTACTTATTTCTCAATTAAAACAGATCTTGCAGATGATGGTTTGGACGGACAAGCTCCAAACGTTAAACCAACTAGTTAATGAGGACAAAGATAGACTGGAGGTCAGCAAGCAAAGAAAACTACAATAACTTCTGCAAGAAGCATCCAGAGATCAAACTAAGTTTTGATGATTGGAAAGATATAATATACACATTTAACGAAGCATTTAGAAATTACATTCTTGAGACAGGAAATAGAGAAAAGCTCCCATATGGATTTGGAGAGTTCTCTATTGTAAAGAAGAAAAGAAGAAAGAAAAAAGGACTCAATGATGAGTTTGTTAATCTTCCTGTAGACTGGCAAAAGACAAAAGCTAAAGGAAAAATCATCTACAATTTCAACTACCACACAGAAGGATACTTTTTTGGATGGATGTGGTTCAAAGAAACAGTGAGAATTAAAGGTACAGACTTTTGGTATTTTAAACCATCAAGAGTTACATCAAGAATGCTTGCGCACTACATCAAAGCTGATGAAAAATATCAGCACATCTATAGAGAATGGCAAAAATAAACAAATGAGCTACTATTACAAATATAACTTCGTAAGTCCTGAACCTGTTTTCTCTATCATTAAAGAGGAACTTAAATCCTATTTTGATACAGGAGCAGTAGATGATTTGTTGTTTCCTACATACACAGATAAATGTCTTAGAAAACTTGGAAGATCATCATATGAAATTCAAGAAACCTATCTTGATGTAGAAGATTTTCAAGCAAGGCTCCCAGATAACTTTTTTGCTGTAAGAGAAGCATGGATGTGTACATCTGTAGATGCACGACCATACCAATCAGCAAACTCTTTTTATTCTCAAGCTGCATCAGAGACAACAATTCAAGTGAGTCCTGTTATATCTGGAGGAACTCCATGTAATAATGCAGGATGTACAGATCCTCAATGTGATGGTCACAGTTGCCTACCCTTGTTAATTCAAGCTGTCTACAAAACAAACAATGCAATTAATCGTTCTGTACAAAGGCAATATCTACTTAAACCAGGAAACATTTCTGTAAAAGCACATTGTTCTTTGGATTGTGCAAATCTTGGTAGTTCTTCTGCTGATAGCTTTGACATTAGGGATAACAAGTTTGTTACAAACTTTAGGAATGGTGTTGTTCATTTGGTGTTCTATGCATACGAATATGACAATGCTGGCAATCAAATGATTCCAGATAACTATCGTATTAGAGAATTCATCGAAGCATTTATTAAATATAAAGTGTTTGAAACTCTGACAAATCAGATTAACGATGAGACATTTAACCAGATTCAACAGAAGATGGTTAACTATAAACAACTTGCTGATGAGGCATTCATCATGGCTGATATTGAAGTTAAGAAGCAAGATGTATATGCTAAACAAAGAAGAATAGTTCAAGATTTGAACAGGTTCAATATGTACGAGTTACCTAATAGAACTAACAGGTACGGTTGGAGAAGAAACGGATAACTTATATAAATTACAATGGCTGATCAACAACAATCAAATATAATTCAGGAGAACAATGTTGCTCGAACTGGACTCAATATGGACCAAACGGTCAATCAAATTGAGAAAGGTAAACTTACGTATGCCCTGAATGCTGCTGTAGAAAACTTTGATGCTAGCTCTGTTAACTATCAGAATGAGCCAGGTAATGAACTATGTCTGAACTTTCCCCAAGAGTATCATTTAATTGGTACACACCATATTGTTGAACAAGCCAAACATATATTCTTTCTCACCAATCCTAACACAGGAGCTTCTGAGATTGGGTATATGGATAATAACGATTGTGTTTACAAAACACTAATCAGCGCATTATGTCTTAATTTTAACATCAACCATCCAATCCACAAGTCTGTACACAAGATAACTAATTGCTCTACAGAAGTGTATTGGACAGATGGATTTAATTCTAGGAGATATATCGATCTTGATAATCTACCTTACAAAATTCAACCAGGCACTGATGTTTGTGAAAATCAAACAACCACTGAAATAGATTGTAACAAACTAAACATTCAGCCAGACTTTAATATTCCTGAGCTTGAAGTTGTAGATGTTATCAATGGAGGAAATCTAATTGCAGGAACATATCAGTTTGCTATTCAATATTGTGATGCTAGTGGTGGTGCTTATACATCCTATTATTCTGTAACCAATCCTACACCAATTGCAAATCCTCAGTTTACCACTGCTGATTTTAACTATCCTGTAGGAAGGTCTATTGTATTGAACATTAGTAATATAGATGTAACTGGTTACTACCAATATTACAACCTTGCAGTGATAAAAACTGTAAACGCTATTACATCTGTTGAGCTTGTCGGAACATATTTCATAGATGATTCTAGTAATCAAATAACATACACTGGTCAGAACGTAACACAAATCAGACTGACAATTAATGATATATTTGAGAAGTTTCCATATTACGAGATTGCACAAGACTTAACAGCTGTTCAAGATGTTCTTGTTTGGGACAATCTTACATCTGTAGATAGAACAAACTATCAACAGATTGCTAATCAAATAGATCTTAAATGGCAAACTTATAAACTCCCTGCAAATGAAGATTATGCAGATGAGTTAAATGCAACCAATCTCAGAGGCTATCTCAGAGATGAAGTGTATGCATTTGAAATTGTGTTCCTGCTTAGGAACGGTAAACAGACAGATGGTTTTCATATTCCTGGTAGAGAAATATCTTTCACTGAGCTTATTCAACCAGAGGTGCATAGTACCAATCCTGACTTTATTGGAGAAGGTACAAGTGCTCCTTATTGGAAAATATACAACACAGCTTCTGTAATTGGACCAGCTATAGGAGATAATATTGGAAATGCTACACCATACCAATATGGTGAATTTGCATATTGGGAATCTACAGAAGTTTATCCATGTAATGAGAATGTTTGGGGCACTCTTGCGAACCAACCTATTAGACATCATAAGTTTCCTGATGTTCTTGTAAGTCCTATATTTGAAAGTGGTACACCTACAATTGAACTTAATGGCACATACAGCCAACTAAAAATTGAAGATAGGGCTATATTCCCAATAGGTGTTAGAGTGGACGCACAACAAATTGCGCAGTTTATTTCTACATCTAGTTTGACACAAGATCAGAAAGATGCAATTGTTGGATTTAAGATTGTTCGTGGTGACAGGAATACAAACAAGTCTATTGTAGCAAAAGGTATTCTTAGGAACGTAGGTAAGTATACACGAGAGGAAACAGATTACTATTTTCCCAACTATCCATATAACGACCTAAGAGAAGACCCATTTCTTCTTCAGAAGAACAATGCATACAATCAAGAATGTATTACGTGGGTGTTTACGTGTGCTACAGATGGTCTTTTTGAATATACAGATTGTTATGTAAATAATACGGTGAGTGAAACAATGATTGCTGGAAGAGAGTATACAGTTTGTTCTCTCGTTAGACCTGTTGCTGTTTCTGGAACATTTACAGGAACGCCAAATTCAGTTCAATATGATACATGGTTTATTAAATGTGATGGTATTATTGTTAAGTTTGGTTATGTTGATCCTATTACATTAGATACAGAATACATAACTCTAATCACTGCTCAATCTAGAACAATACAAGTTGAAGTTGGAACTGAACCAACTGTATCTTTTCGTATTGGTGGATACACTAGAACACTTGTAGCTGTAAGTGGTGATGGACCAAATGAGTTTTGTTATCCTGATAACCTTGACGCATTTAATAATGACGAATCTGCATATCGACATGTGTTCAATTCTCCAGAGACATCATTTGGACAACCGTTCCTTGGAAACATATTAAAGCTTGAAAATGCAATTTATGGTAAAGGAGATGCGCATTTTGTACAAGTTAGAAAGAATGCAACTTATAAATTAATAACTAAGCAGGCACAACAAGATGCCTTGTCATCTAGTGAGGCAATTGCTGATATTACAGGTACATTTGATTCAGGAGCGATGTTCACTGCATATCAAACATATCTACAGATATACATCAATGGCATCACTAGAAGGAATTATGCCTATTCATATAATTCCATAGCTGATTATGATTATTCAGCTAACATTAATAATAACTTAGGAGTTAAACAAAGAACTCTTGATATATCACAATACCTTATTCCTGGAGTTCAATCTGCAGGAGATAACTACAATATAAATAACTTTGAAAGAGAATCATCTGTTTATTTGAGAACAGATGAAGATAAGACAGCTCTCCCTTTCCCAAGTAAAACTCCAAACTTACTCACACCAACTGGAGACAGTGCTATTGAAGATAAGTCTAGGTATGTTGCTTCTAACACTCCAGAAACTGACAACTGTTCAAAACCTGAGAATGTTTTTGGAATCACAACTGTTTGTTACTACGGATCAATAAAGAATGTATTCATTAATCAGTGGGGACAAATTTATTCTTACGAAACTATTGATACAGGATTCCAAAGGATGTTGAATTCAAATACAGATCCTACACAAACATTATTTGGTGGTGACACATTTATTAACAAGTTCTCTTTTAAAACTAAACTTCCATTCTTTATTGACAATAGGGTGGGGGCTCCTGATGATTCAGATGTGTTCTATGATGAAATAGGTAATGTTGCCTATCCAGAATACTGGCATTCATCTAGATCTATTCTTTATGATTATCCTGCAAGTTCTACACCATCTCCTATAACATTCAAGAATATAATATCAATCAAGGCTCATTACTTTGATTGTCCAAATAGTCAACTACCTGCTCCTCCAGAACCTAATCCTGGAAGGACATATTATGATGGTAAGTTCTATTTGTTTGCTTATGGTATTCCTACATTTTACTGTGAGTCGACAGTGAATGTAGACCTTAGGCAAGCATTTAATAATAGGGAGGGTGAATTCTACCCACACGTGAGCACAGGTATTCCTGATGAATGGTTGCAGGAAAGCTTTGTAACTATTGCTCAAGACAATACATATTATTACAATCCAACGTTCTCTAAACAGAACAAGGAGAACTTTTTTTCTCATCTTCCTATTAATTGGACTGAGGACGTGTGTTTGACAAACTATCCATTTAGAGCAATCTATTCAGATAGACAAGAGAATTATGTTGACAGTGATGCAAACAATTGGCTCATCTACAGACCAGTATCATCATTTGACTTTCCACAGAACTACGGAAAACTTACTTCTCTTGATGGTATTCAGAATAGAGCTGTACTTGCTAGATTTGAAAACAAGAGCTTGTTGTACAACACAATGTTGACAATTAATACAAGCAATCCTCAAGCTGCTTATTTAGGAAATGATTCATTGTTTAGGAGTGCTCCTCCAATTGATTTTGCAGAAACAGATCTAGGATATGTAGGAAGCCAGAACAAGATGCTTCTAAAGATACCACAAGGACAAATAACTGTAGATGCTAAAAGAGGACAAGTGTTCTTGATAACAGGTAACCAAGCTATGGATTTAACAGCATTTGGTTCTGGAGTGAACAGGTTCTTTACAGACCATTTGGCTTTTGAGATTCTTAGATATTTCCCCACTGTAAACACAGACAATCATTTCAATGGAGTTGGTTTACATGGCGTTTATGACAGTAAGTATGATAGGGTTATTATATCTAAACTAGATTATATTCCTCTGTCAAATAATATTAAATATGATGCTGCTCTACAGAAGTTCTATATAAATGAGCTTTTTGGTAACATCACTGTAAAAACATTTGTTGATCTCACCGATGTTACTTATTTTTGTAACAAGTCTTGGACACTGTCCTATAACGTAAATACACAAAGCTGGGTAAGTTTCCACAGTTACATTCCCAATTGGTACATCGCTGAGAACAACTTCTTCTATTCTGGATTAAATGACAGTTGCGACCTTGAAGCAATTGCTGCTGAAGAAGTTCCAGTTGTTTATGATTGTACTCTTGCTGGAGAAATAGATGTTCTTAATTGCAATCTTGCTGGAACTATTGTTCCTCTAGTAGAATTCACTGTAGGAGCTCCTTCAGGTGTATTTAGTGCCAATTGTCCTGATAGTTTAATTGGATGGTCAGTTGACACATGGTTTGAGGTTAATGGAACTATATATTCTTTTGGAAGTACAGAAACATTTAATCTTCCACACGGAACAGTTGTTACAATAAAATCTATAGTGAAGGATGATTACTACATCTACAACCCAGGAGCTAGTTTCCAATACTGTGCTAAACAGTATGAACCGTACATTGATGCAACGATTAATAGTGTAACAACTACATACACAGATCAAATAATAAATCAAGGACTTACAGAAGGAACAGGTACACCTAGTCCTGCAATAGTAACTTATACATTTACATTAACATATGGCAACACATATGCTTTCATAGCTTATGTAACTGACGTAACTCCATAAAATAAAATCACATGGCAATTTCAGCAAACATAACATTAACAACAGCAGGAGCAGATACAGGTCCTTTTAATTTGTATACAAACATAGATGGATATGTAACTCCTTTTCAAACAGGAATTAGTAAATCAGCTTTGCAAGCTGGTTATTTATCAACAGTTATTCCTGATACTACCACTATTGTTAGAGTTAAATCGACAAGTTTGTTTTGTACAAATTACATTGATTTATCACTACCGTAAATAAACAACTATGGCTAAGACAATCATCATAAAGTTAAAAAAGGCTGGCAAAAGAGTGACTATGTTTTCCATATCTGACGATAGAGGAAACATACTTGCTACTGATGTCCCTAAGAGCACTCTGATATCAGGGCTTGCTCTTAGTGTTGATGATTCTGTGAGAGTGGTTGTTCTTACATCAACAGGACTTAATTGTTGTGGTAGCGTATGGAACCTTTCTGTTACAACAATAACTAAACCTGAACTAGCAGCTATTAAGTTTCAAGAAGTTAACACAGCATCCATCTGGAAACATCTTGCTAATCCTGTTATATACAACACTTATTACGGATGCATCAGACCATACATTATTGAATATCCTTTTGCATATCAATACAATGATGAGATTCTGCAGAACGTAAAAGACTATACAAAAGCATACACCTATCTATCTTCAGATGATGGTGTATTTAATGACAACAGGAGAATATCCATCAATGGATACTTTAATAAAGCAATTCTTTATAATGATCAACAGAGTACAGGTGTGCTTGAACTTGTTGCTAAACCCATGAACAACCTGAAAGAATACTTGAAATACCCTTTATACAACACTGATAGTAAGACAATTACGTATACAAAGAGTGATAACTTCTATCAATATAATACGTTCTGGGGACTGGTGAAAGATAAATCCCTACCTTTGTTTACAAAAACTTGTGAGTCTATGTCCATAGACAAGATTGTAAACCAAGCTAATATGGACTATTCCAAACGTAGTTTCAAAAAAGAACCTCTAAGAGCTAAAGATTTAAAGGTGAGACACATCCTAGATGACAAATCTAATGTCCACCTAACAAGCCAATTTATCATTACACCAAGCCAAATCTCTTACAAATAATGGCAAAGAAGAAAACACAAGGGTGGTTAGATGCCTATGATGATGAGTTACAATTAGGTGGATATGTCTACCCAGTTAACTATGTGCCACAAGCAGAGAATGGTATTGAGGGAACAATGGGTGGATTGACAGATCAAGGCTTTGATTACAATGGTGCATGGGGTGGTCCTTCTATGCAATTTGGTGGTAATCTTGCAGGAGCAGTGGGTTCTATGTACGCACGTGTAGGTGCGCCTAGTAATGGTCCTTATGCAAAGAAAACATTAGCAAGTGCACAGAAAGGTGCATCTGTTTCAGATAATACAAGGGTTAAACCAGTTATCACTGAAAAACCAATGACTCGTGAAACTGTTAAATCTATAGAGAACCAGTCTTATAGAATGTCTCCTCAGGAAGCATTATTAAATAAATTAAAAGGAGTAAAGTTAAAAGAAAGTCAAGACAGACTTGATAAAACTGCAGAAAAAATTACAGCAGTTGGTTCTTTCTCTCCAAACCCTTTCATAAGCATACCCTCAGCTATTGCTAATTTTACACTAGGAACAACAGGAGCACCTACAGCAGAAGATGCAGGTCTTGATCTTATGGGAGTACTTGGTTCTGTTGGTACTCCAGAATATGCAAAGAATCTTAGAAAGGTAGCAAGAAGAGTTCCCTTTTTTAAAGGATTAAGTTTTGTTGATGCTGCTTCTGACATATTTGAATTTACACCAAGTGAAGACTTGTCAAAGAAACAGAACGGTGGAGAAATGAAATTCTACCAAGAAGGACTAGATTGGACTCCTAAAAATATTAGTATGAACGGAAGTAAAACACCAAAAGCCCAAGCAGGATGGCAAGAAAAACTTGCTAAAGAAACTGCTAAACTTGATAACCCATTGTCAACATTCCAACTTCTAAAGAAGGGATATTCAAAGGATGAGATAAAAACAATACAAGACGCTACAGGCAAAGAAAGACCTAAAGTAGGAACTCCTAAAGGAAAACAATTAAGTAAAGAAGAAATTCTTGAAAGAAACAAAGCGTACGAGGAAGCTAGAAATGTAGAAAGAGGTACAGAAACTCTATCGAATGTTGCAGATTACGCAATGAGTGTTCCTGGAAAACTTTTACAAAGTGCATATAAACCAGGATATACAGCAACAGATGCTTTGCTTAATAAACCTAGCGAAGCAGGATTCTTAGAAGAAATGATTGCTGATCCATCAAACTTAGCATCATTTGGTTTAAAGGGTTTGGCAAAAGGCGTATTAAAAGGACTAGGAAAAAAAGCAGCTACTAAAGGATTGTTGAGCTCTGCAATATTGCCTTTTTATAAATCAACTCAACGAGATCCTGGTTCAGTTTCTAGTTTTTTATCTAAACTGGATGAAGTAAAAAGTTTATTAACAGAACCAGAGGCTAAAGAGGCTTTCAGAAGAGTGGGTGATGTTGTAACTTCAAATACCAATAGATCAATAATTGATCCAAGATACGCAGAAGCAATTTCTGATCCTAATCTTCCTTTAAATGCAATTGATAGATATGCAAAATCGATTACATCAATAGATCCTACAGACAATGCTCTGACTTCTGAACAAATTAAATATCTTAATAATATAACTGGTCTTCAGACAAATTATGGTTTGTTAGATCAATCTATTCCATTTCAAGATAGAATGGGATTTGTAATTGAGAATGCCAAGAACATAGCTCCAAGAGATCTTCTTCCTTACATGTATGATCTTGATGCTAGGATGTTACCAAATGCTGAAAGAGATAAATTATTAGAAAAACTTTACAAATCATATGGTGGACAGAGCGTAGATAATCCTATGGCTGAATTCACTGCAGCCACTGATCTTTTTTCATTAGCAGATACATATGCAAATCCATCCTCTAAGCTATCTGATAATATTAAAACAAAGATTAAAGAGTTATCAACTCTTGGTGAACAAGCTAGGCCCACTGTTGTCATAGATGCTCCTTATTATGACGATAAGTGGTATAACTGGAATTCAAAGAATGCCATTGACATGATGGCAAGAAGATGGAATCCAGACAAACGTAGAATAGAACCATATCTATCAATTCCTGATATAACAGAATTGAACAGAGAGTCACGTACACAAGGAAAAAACATTATAGACGCTGTAAAAAATGTATTTAGTGATCCTGCAAATAAAGGAGAGTTTTATACAGGATCACATAGTTTAAGTACAGATAGTTATCCGTTAACTCTATCACTGCTTGCTAGAAATAAAGATCTTGTAGATTTTGTTCCAGTTCATGAAGGAGCACCTTTTAAAATAGGAACTGAAACTAATTCATTAGGTGGACTTAGTAATTATGCTATAAATAGAAGACAATATTTAAATGAAATAAAACCAATATTTGATAACAGGTTTGGCAACATTCCAATTCCACAACAATCACGTTATAGTACACCGAGGTCTACAGCTGCCACTAAACAGCTACAAAACCAATTGTTAGAATCTGCACTACTAAACCATCATATCGATGCGTTTAATAAGAAGATAGGAACTAATATGCCTAGTGCGTATTATTCTGGTTACCACAATGATGTACAAAGACCGAATGTTGGAGCAGTTGTTAAAAAAGATGGAGGTCCTGTTAAAGATGACATGGGATATTGGAATCCAGAAAACTGGGGAAAGCCTGTAGAAATAAACTCTAATGAAATAACAATGCAAGGAGTTGATCAAGACCTCATAGGTGTTTCTGATGCAGGAGATGTAAAACACATGAAGGCTAATAGTCCTAATAATTATAAATTCAAGGGCAAGAAAGTTACAGAATATCCTGTTAAGAAAAATGGTGGTTGGTTAGATAAATACAATTAAAAACCTGTACAACAAAATATTATGAAGAAAGACATTTTAAAAATTGCTGGTGTTAAATCTGAGAAAGAGTTTTACTATCTCTATCCTACAGAAGAAGCATTCAAGAGAGCTTTTCCAAAAGAGTTCAAAAAAGCTAAGATGGGTGCTGCCATGGTTAAGAAACAATTAACCCAGCTTACAGATTTCTCTAATCCTCCACAGGCAGAGATGGGAAGCTATATTGGCGGTGATTCTACAGGATATCAAAATATTAATTTTGGTAAAGTTTATGGTGACATTGATTCATCAATTGGTGTACGCAGCCAAATGGAAGAAATGCAGGATAAGATTGATTATCTAAAAGAACAAGATCAAGGTCCAATAGCATCAGCTCCTCAACAAGGAGGAGGTAATAATGACATGATGCAAAAAGCTGGACAAGCAATTAAGATGGCAGCAATGCTTAAAGGAGTTCCAGTTAATAAACGTGGTGGTAAGGTTCCTAAATATCAAAATGGTCCAACTGGACAACCATTGATATCTATGCCTTCTGCAGGTCAATTTGCACAATCAGATTATGATATTACAAATCAGTTTAATCAAAGTAATCCTGGAGCAAATATTGATGCTGGTGTAAATCCTAACTATGGTCAACAACCTGCTCAACAACCACAACAAAAACAACCTACTTCTTTAGCCACTACATCAGGAGGAAGACTTATTGATAAAGCTGTAAAACTAACAGGTCCTTTTGCTAAACCTATTGGTAAGGTTATAAATGCTGGTAGGCAGATTAAACAATCAATTGATCAAGCTGCCCAAGCTAGACAATCTGGTGCTCTTAGTAAGCTTGCACTACAAGCTTCTTCTATGAGACCAGAAGAAACTAAACGTAGGTACACTCGTCCTGAAGATGCAATGATTGATCCTAATCAAGTTTCTTCTTCTTATGGAACAGGATATAGCCCAATGCAAGCAACTGCTCAATATGGTGCAAGTATTGGTGGTAATCCAACAGAGATACAAAATATGTACAATCCTGGAGACATGTATATGGATCTTGGATATGCACCATTGAACGATAATGATAAAGTGAAACAATATAGGAAAGGTGGTAATATTCTAAAAGCATTACCAGGAGCAGCTGTTGTGGCTTTTGCAAATAAAGTGGGAGATGCAGCACAAGTGGCTGGTGATGTTGGTAGTGGACTTATAGATATGGGCACTGAGAGGCGTATGAAACAGAATCAACAGATGCTTGGACAAACTGCTTTCCAGTCAGCTACACAAGGAATGCAAAATCAAAATGCTGCATTCATGGAAGATGGTGGATGGGTTAGTCACGATTGGCAACCACAAGTGATTACACAATTTGGCGGCTACAATCTCAAAGATCTTCTTAAACCTGACCCAACTATGGACACTCTTAGAGCTGGTGGACATTTAAAGAATTACGCTCCTCCTAGCGCACAAGCTATGTCTACAGAAAGAATGGCTATGGGTGGTCAACTTAAAACTACATGGGGTGGATATGCTGAACCTATTTCTTATAATCCACATCTCCCAGGATCTGGAGAAACTGTAATGTTCAGGGGTAAGTCACATGAAGAAAGTGATGGAAATGGACATACAGGAATTGGTGTTAAGTATGGTAGTGGTGGTCACGATAGCTACACTGATTATGCTGAATATGGAACAGAACAAGCTGATGCTGATGTTGAAGTGGAAAGAGGTGAACCAGCTACAGAACTTATGGATAGAGCCACTGGGGAAACTAGTATGATTGTTTATGGTGATATGAAGATTCCTTCTTATGGTGTAAGTGAACTTAAAGATCCAAAAGCAAAAGGTAAGAAGTTTAAGAACTATGCAAACGATCTTAGTAAGATAGAAAAAAGACAAGTGTCTATTCTAGAGAAAGCTATTGATAAATTATCAAAACTTGATCCAACAACACCATTTGAGAAACTAGAATTTGACAGCTTGTCTAAAGTTGCAGATGGTGCAAATATGAAACTCAAAGGACTTGCTGCTCAAAAAGAACTTCTTGCAGGAATCCAAAATGCAATTCTAGATACATCAAAAGAATTTGGATTGAAGAGTGCTGAACTTGCCAAGGGTAAGATTAAACAAGAAGAAGATCCAGAAATGGCTAAGTTTGGTGGTAAGTTTACACAAGCTCAAAAGGGTAAGAAAGTTGAAAAGAAGCTTACTAAAGCTGAACTTGCAGCATTGGCTAAGCTTGCTAAAACTATGAAATATACACCACCTACAGCAGCAGAATTAGCAGCTGAACAAGAACAGCTTTACAAAGACCGTCCTGAGTTTAGACCTCAAGAATATAAAAATCTTACAGAAAAAGAACAAAATGCACTTCATCGCAAACGATCTATAGAACTTGGACCTAGATTAGACCCTATGGATTTACAAAAGCTCACTGGTATACCCAATGCTGTTGAGTTAGCTGCAATGGATGCTAAATGGAGAACCAACTCAGGTGGACAAGATGGTGACTTGATGAATCTATGGAGAGAAGTTCAACCCTACTTAACTCCTAGTAATCAAGAACCATTTGATGCTAGTCAAATTTCACCAGAAATAATGGCTCTTGCTACTAATCAACTAGAACCTGTACAAGCACAAACATTCAAACCTCAGCTAGAAACACCATATAGTGTATCTATGCAAGATCAACTGAATGCTAACCAAGCTGACTTCAATGCTCTACAGAGGCAAATGGGATATAACCCAGCAGCTGCAGCAGCTCTTGCTGCACAGAAATATGCAGCCAATTCTGCTATTCTTGCACAACAACTTAGAGCTAACCAAGAAATGCAAATGGGAATGTTCAATAGAAACATAGGAGTGCTTAATGATGCCACTCTTAAGAACCTTTCTATTCTAGATCAACAGCAACAAAAACAATCTCAAGCTAGATCAGCTACAAAAGCACAAGGTCAAGCAGCTCTTAGTTCTATAGCAGACAAAATAGCTAAACATAAACTAGAGAACAGAACATTGGGAGTTTATGAGAATATGTACAATTATAGGTTTGGTCCTAATGGAAAGGCTATTAATGTAAATGCTCCTTATGAGTTCAATCTTGATGTAGCCAGCTTAACTCCTGAAGAATTAGAAACTGCTAGAAAATATAGAGATATTCAAGAAAAGAAAGGAAACAAAAGACAATTAACTGGTAAAAATGGTTCTCTTGTAAAAGCTATCAAAAATCTCTAACTCATTCAGTTATACCAAGTTACCAAGTTTCGTTAGGATGTCTTGGTTTATATAATATATTAAATTACATTTGCTAACTTAATCAGACATGGCTTCATATACAGACGCAATATCACAATTTAACCCCTACGTTCAACAGCTTCCAGTAGAAGCCATGTTGAAAGTTGGTACGTACAAGCAAGAGAAGTATGAAGAAGGGGTACAAAGAATCCAAGGTCAAATAGACAAAGTTGCTGGTTTGGACATTATTAAAGATGCAGATAAACAATATCTTCAATCTAAACTTAATGAACTAGGAAGCAAGTTAAAAACTGTAGCTGCTGGTGACTTCTCAAACTTCCAATTAGTCAACTCTGTAGGAGGAATGGCTAGTCAAATTGGTAAAGATAATAAGGTGGTGAATGCTGTAAGTTCTACAGCATGGTATAGAAAACAGAGAGAAAAAATACAAAAAGATACAGATGAAGGAAAATCAGATCCTTCAAATATTTATGCTTTTGATAAAAGAGCAGCAGATTGGTTAAATAATGATGAGGCAGGTCAAAAATTTTCAGCTGATTATGTTCCTCATTTTGACATATTCAAGTTTGCAAAAGAAACCTTTGATGCTGTAGAACCAGACGGATATTCCTTTGATCAGATTTATCAACTTGGAGAAGATGGTAAACCCATGACCATTGAATCTAAAGATCCAAGAACTGGAAAAGTTACTAAAAGCCTTGTGTACTCTCCAACAATGACAAGACTTGAGAAAGAAGGAAGACTTCCTAAAAAGGTTCAAGAAACCATATCTCAAATATTTTCTGATCCTAGAGTGAGTCGTCAATTAGGTATTACAGGTGAATATAACTATAGAGGATATGACGAAACTGGACTTGCAGATAAAGTGATTGCTCAGAGAGATGATTTGATAGATGACTATAATGACACTCTTGCTGATTTAAATATTAAAAAGACTTCAGGAGAAGATGTACAAGACCAGATAGATGCTGTTGAACAAAGACTTGCCACTGTAAAATCTAACTACGATAAATACTTAGAAACTGTAAAAGATAATCCTGATGCAATTAGAGGAAAGTTGTATGAGGATGATGTGTATTCCAGATATTCCACAATGTTTGGAAAGATTAAGACAAAGACACAGATAATGGAGAATCCTGCATGGAGAGCTCAATTTGATGTGCAGAAAGAAGCAAACGCACAATCTAGGTGGGCTCAAACAGAAGCTAGACAAAGATTGGAGTTTAAAGAAACAAAAGAACTTGAAAGAGAAAAATTATCCCAAGCATGGAATATTGCTGTATTAAACGCTTCTACAAAAGGTAAAAAGAATGCTGCCAAAGGATTCGGTACTCCTGAAGATACTAGTGGATTTACACAAGGTCAGCAGTTTAGTGATACAGATGTTATCTTTTTAGCTGATAAAGATTATAGAACTGCCGCTGACACTTTCTCAAAAAGTTCAACAAACTTAGTTTGGGATCAAGCATGTGCTGGTATTGTATCAAATGAAAAAAGACTTTCTGATTTAGTAAAAAGTGGCAAGTCACCAGAAGAAGCTAAGTATACAATATTAAAAGAAATAGCTGATAGGCGTGGTGTTCCATTGGAAGAGTTTATGACAGGTTACACTCAAAAGATAATAACCAATTATAACAATCTCACTCCTGAACAAAAAGAAAAGAACCCTCTTCTTGTAGATCAATATAATGTATATAAAAAATCATTAAGGGGATTCCAAACTCAGAAAGATATTAGAAATGATATAGATGCTCAAACAGAAGCTCTATATGGAAAAACCATATCTAGAGAAATTGCGCTAAAAGATATTAAAGATCAAAAGATCAAATTGCGTGGTGTAGAATATGATATGACTAAAGATGATATATACGATTTGTCTGTATATCTAAAAGGTAGATTGTCTGTACTAGGTACAGCTGGTGGTGTAGATGAGGGTGTAAGAAAAGCTTCTACAGCAGCATTAGGTAGGCTTAGAGCAAGAGGTAAAGAAGAATTAGCAGATGCACTTATTGAAGATAATCTTGGAAGAAGAGCATATAGGGGTGGTCCTATTTCGTTCATGACAGATTTTACAAAAGGTTTATTTGGATTGAAAGATGCTTACAGACTAATTAGGTATAGTGACGATACAACTGATCCATTCTCTCAAATTGAAAAAGTATTTAAGGTTATTGATAATGATCAATTTGCAGGTGGTTTAAAAGCAAAAGCTGATGTAATTAGAAAAAATTACAACATACAACCTAATATGCGTTCAGAATTATTCACTGGTGATAGTGAAACTGACAAGAATCTTTTGTACATGGTGAAAGGGTTTACAGGTGGTTATGGTACAAAAAGTGGCGGAAGAATAAATGCTTCTGGTGATTTTGCTGATTTTGCTAAAACAATTGCAGGTGCTGATGCTCCTGATAAAATTTCATTAGATGTACAACCTACAATAGGAGCTGATGGAAACGTAAGTGTAGAGATAGTTGCTTACAATAAAGATGATATGAGTAGGGCAGGTGGGATGACACTGCAGCCTGATGAAGCTGCTAAACTTGGTACAGATGTAAACACTTTGTATGAAACAAGAGAAGTGGCTGCTTTAAGAAACAAACTAAACTTCAATCAAGGAAGTAGCTCTGCAGCTAGTCCAGCAGAAAAATCTACATATATTCAAGGAGACGCATATTTTGATGCTGAAGACTTTGGACAATTAAAGAATTCAGGATTTAGTGCAAAAGGCAACATTATAAAAAATGGTGGAATATATTATCCATACATATATGTTACAGATGGTCAAAATGAAAAAGTTAGACAGTTAGTAGGTAGCCCAAGTCTTGGCGCTGCTGTAGGTGCTTTGTTAAGCACAAATTCAACATATGCTAAAATGATTTTAACTGAAAAATAATGCCAGATCAAGAAAATCTCATAAACAGAAAAGGTGTAGCGTTAAATCTTCCAAAGACACCAATCGTTCCTTTTTTTCCATCTGCTCCAGCAGCAGAAGATGGATTACCAGGAATGTCAGTGAATGATTATTTTTCAGCAAAACTGAATGCTCAAAAGCCAGCAATTGAAGATATTCCTGTGTCTTCATTTTATATTGGAGACAGGTATCCAGAAACTAGACCTGGTACTGATTATGAGGAAATGGCTGGTCAACAGCAATCATCATTAGATAAGTTGGCAAATGGTACAGTTAAGATGTTAGGTAGTGCAACCACCTCTTTTGCATCTGGTACTGTTGGTTTATTGTATGGAACTCTAGCTTCTGTATTTGAACAAAGGTTGGCATCATTAATTGATAATGATGTTACTAGGCAGATGGATAACATGTCCAAGAAATTGGAAGATGTTCTTCCAAACTATTATACGAAAGCGGAAACAAATGCTGAATGGTATTCTCCAAACAACGTTCTCACTGCAAACTTTTGGTCAGATAAGATTATTAAAAACCTTGGATTTTCTTTAGGTGCAATTGCAGGTGGTGCAGCTTGGTCTTCTGTATTTAAAAGTATAGGACTTACAAATGCATTGGTAAAAGCAGGTGCAGGAATGGAAGCTGCTACAGCTGTAGAGGCTGCAATGACACAGTCTCCTAATCTTCAGAAATATAATGCAATTGAATCTGCACTAGGTTCTCTTTCACAAAAATATATAAGAACTCCTGCCTCCTCATTATTAAAAAATTCAGACAGAATCCTTACGTCTGCAATGGGAACCTTTGGAGAAGCATCTATAGAAGGTTTGCAAAATTTAAATGAGTTTAGAAACAAAGCAATTAATGAGTATAGGGATTTGTATGGTAAAACTCCAGAAGGCAAAGATCTCGAAGATATAAATAAATTTGCTGATAAAATAGGTATGTACACATGGGGCTTTAACACAATGTTGCTTACAGGTACAAACTACATTCAACTTCCTAAAATCTTAGGATCTTCAAGAAGAGCTGATAAGGCAATGATCAATGAAATTGGTCAGGAAGCTATTGGTGGTGATTTTACAAAAACTGTTGCAAGAACAAGATTTGGAAAACTAGTTGATGGTGCACGAGGTGTAGGATCTTTGATATTTGCTCCATCAGAAGCATTTGAAGAAGGTGCTCAGTTTGCTGTTCAAACAGGTGTAGATAATTATTTTGAAAGAGCATATAAAAATAAAGAAGGCGTAAAATCATTCTTTCAGTCAATGAATGAGGTGGGAAAGAATGTATTTGGTGAGGGAGTAGAAGAAACTCTTGGTACAAAAGAGGGCTTGGAGAACATCCTTATTGGTGGACTATCGGGTGGACTTCAGCAATCTGGAATTGTAGGAACATATACAGATGAAGAAACTGGTAAGACAGGTATAGGGTTTGGTAAATCTGGAACACTTGGAGAACAAGGACTGTTTGGTCTTGGTGGTGAAAAAGGAAAGAACACAGATCTTGCTGTAGTTGCGCTTAATAAAACTAAGCTTCCTCAACTATTTAAAGATGGTGCAAAGTATTTTGGAATAGGTATGGGTTCTCAACAAATGAGACAAGATGCTATTGCCAATAATGATAAACTTTCTGAAAAAGATTATGAGGCAGATTACATGTTCTCATATCTTATGCCAAGAGTTAAGTATGGTAAGCTAGCGTCTGTTGATGGTGAGCTTGCTGCTTATGAAAGTCAGGCAATGACAGTTGATGGTTTCAATGAGTTAAAAACTAGTGGCATTGTAAACAAAGAAGAATCAAGAGAACAGTTTCTTGAAAGAATCAACCATGTTAGAGAGACAGCTAAAGACATGGACAGGTTATATTCAACTATCAGAGACAAGTATGAGACTGTATACGATGATGACAATAAGAGAAAGTACTCAGATGCAGTTTTGGATAAGCTTGTATACGCTGCGTCAAAGATTAAAAATTACGACAGTAGGATTCCTAGCTTAAATGAAAAATTAGTTATATCAGGAGTGGATGCTCAATCTATAATTGATGATGTTGTTAAGACAGGAAACCTATCTGAAGAAAGTGTAAAAGATGTAGCTGACCAAATTAATAAGCTTAATGGTACTGATGATCAAATAGAAGATAGTGTTCAGAATGTAAAAGACCTTGCAGAACTTGCATTAAGGAGAAAAAAGTTTATTGATGACTACAATGCAATAAAAGCCAATCCTAAAAACTTTGAAGATGTTCCAGATGTTCCCAAAGCTCCTGAAGGTGCTGAGGTTTCCGAAAAACGTACAATTAAACTAAAGACAAAGATTGGAGAAAAGGATTTTGAAATAGGTACAGAGTATTTTCTTGGAAAAAGAATTTATAAGACCAAAGAAGGATATGAAGTTTATAGGTTTCCAAAACTCACTATTCTTGGAGAGAATGAGGATGGTACAATTAAAATCAAAGATAGTGATGGGGGAGTGAGGGATGTTTCTAAAGCTGTATTGGCTGAATACAGACTTCATAAAGTGAGTGATGTTGCTACAAATGAAAATGCAAATTTTTATTTAAGGAACATGAATAATATAGTGTACTGGAATAGAGGAAAGGATAAAGGGGGTGAGGTTCCTGGTAGACTTGTATATGATGATAATGGTAAACTCTATTTTGTATATAAGAACAAAAAAGGAGAGATTAAAGAAACAGAAGTTGGACTTGATTCATTTAAACCTAAGAAGGGATATTTGAATGGAGTGTTTAGGTTTGGGCAAACTCTTACTAAAGAAGATATTGCTGATATTGAAAAAAGAGAAGCATCTGGAAAAACAAAAGAAGACGTAGAATCAAGAAGGGCTAATAGATTAAAAATACTTAGTGATCTATTTGATGAGGTTTCAGATAAACTAACATCTACTAACAATCTCATTCAGCAGAAGTATGCTCAGTTTGAAAAGATTGTAAACGATCTTACAAAACTGCAGGAGAAGATTAAAGTTGGTGAACTTACTAAGACTAATACATTTAAGAAGACAACCAATAATACAATCAAGGCTGCAAACAAACTTTCAAGAATGCAAGAAGACTTGCGTCTTGAAATTGAAAAGCTTGAAGCAGAAAAAGAACAGCTTGAAATAAACCAAGCTTATATATTTGATCTTTCTGAGGGGTTGGACGAACTTCCTTCAGACAGCAGGGAGTTCTTAAAAGAACTTCAGAATGAGAAAGATGCTATCACTGATCTAGTTGTTGAATCTGGACTTGCTATTAATTCTCTTTCTAAATTACTTGATAATGTAGAAGGTGCATTAAAGACAGCTGTTGATTTTGCACTTGATCTCATTAGAAAGTTTGAAGCTAAATACCCCAATCTTCCATACACACCACTTGGACTTCGTGAGTTCTTGAATAAAGACCTTGAGTTTAAAGGTGTCTATCCAGATTATCAATCCTATCTACAGGCTAATCCAAATCTATTAGCTGATCTTACAGAGTTCGAAAGAGACATTGCTGAAATAGATGACCTTGATGTTGTTCCTAACGAACGTTCTGTTGCTGAACTTAAATCAGAAATAGAAAAGCTCTATGAACAAATCAGTGAAGCAGAAAAACAATTAAGAGCAAAGAGTCTTGTATTAGATAGGTTTAGTGATATTGCTGCTGCTTATAAAAAACAACAAGAAGAAGAAAAAGCTTTTGCTAAAGATAATAAGTTAAGAGAAGAATTCATTGGTACTAACACAGATGATGTAGAAACTCTTATAGCTGAGGATCTTCAGAATTATGAAGCGGCTGCTAAGAAAGGGGACTATGGTGTTGTAGGTGGCACAATGCCTATTGATGATGGTAAAGCTCATCAAAAAAGAGCAAACAATTTTGGTTTCAGATTACCAAAGATTGATCCAAATGGAGATGAGATATTTGGTATTGTTGTAACACAAAAGACAGAAGATAAACTTGGACTTAAGGGATTGATGAATCATCTCTATCCAACAGATCCTGGTACAGTGATTGCTCTTGTAATGGTTAGAAAAGATGAGTATGGTACATATTCTCTTGTAGATGAATTTGGTGAAGTGATCCCTGCAGGATCTGACATGATTAACAACGCCATCTATCAGGTGTTCCCTGAGAAGAAACTTACAGCCACATACAACGGTAAGGTGGAAAGTATGTTTAGGGATGCAACCTCTGAAACAAGGCAACCTATTATAAAAGCTCTCACAGAACAATATTCTGCCTGGAGAGATGCACGACTTGCTGAAACAACACTTGGTAAACCTAGAAGTGTAGGTGCTTCGTTTGGTGTACCAGAATACGTTAAACAACTTAAACCTGACGGTACAGAAGGTCCTATAGATTATGCTGCAAGAACTTCTGCTACAGAATCTGGTCTTATATCTGAAGCAGATTTATCAAATGGTAGAGTGTTATTGTTCTCTACAACAAACGATGCTGTTGCTAATGGATCTGTAGTGTTTAACACTCCTCTTGGTAGAGTGTTCTTAAAAGTTCCTGGTGGATTGGTTAAATTGTTCAACAGAAGGTTTAATAAAAAAGAAGCCACTACATTGTTTGATGTAATATATCAAGCTACTAAAAATGCTGTTGAAGATAAAACATTAAAAACAGAAAGAACACAATTGTTGTTCAACTGGTTAAAGTCTGTAACTTATTGGGGTATTGCAAAGAATACACAAACAAAGGTAAGGAAAGATAAAGCTGGATATAATAATATATGGTTTGAAGATGTAGCAGATGATAAAGGTGCAACAACAACCAGGTTGTTTATATCTGGAAAAGGTAAGTCATACGCATTCACACCAAGTTCTCTTGAAGCTAACAGAGATGAGATAATCAGTTTGTTACAGAATTTGTATTTTAATGCTAATGCTACAATGTCCAATAAGGATGCATACAATAAAAAATACAAAGAGATAACTGGTATTGATAAAGATGGTAATCCTCAATTTACCACTTGGGATAACTACCAAACATTCCTTCTGTCTTCTAAAGGTAGGAAGAAGGATGAAGTTCCTTTTACAACAGTGTTGAAACCACAAACTGATCCAGATGCTGTAAATAGGAAAGATATTTATTTTAAAATTAGAGATATAGCTGATGACTATGTTATTCCTGAACCTGTTCCTGTTGTAACACAGTCACCTGTAGCACCAGCCTCTACAGTAACACCAGGTGCACCATCTGCTGACAACTTAGCTAAGATAGCCAAGCTTAAAGAAGTTAAAGAACTTATTGCTAATACAGATGACATCAATTTTAAAATGGATGAAATCTTTGCAGTGGTTGATGAGGCAGCTTATGAAGCATGGATGCCAGGTGCTGTAGAAGCTAACATAGCTGAAATAAGACCATTGATTGCAGATGCAAATGATGAATTAGATGCTGCAAACATTTCTGGAAAATATCTAATTCCTAAATTCATTGATGCAGAAATAGCTAAATTAGAAAAAGCACCAGCTGCACCAGCAGCTTCAACCACCACCACCACTGCAACAACTCCAGGAGTTTATATTTTAGATGGTGTGCAAAAGAATACTTATTATTTAAAAGATGGTAAAGGTGCAATCTATTTTACAGCTGATATAAAGAAGTACAATCCAGCAGATGGAACAATGCCATTAAGTTTTGAAGCAGCTGATGAAGCAACTGCTCAATGGTTAACAGATACATTTAAGACAGAAGCTGTTATAAAACAAAAAGTTGCTGGTTCAATAATGCTTGCATTAAAACCACAAATTGATGCATACGTTGCTCCTGTAGCTCCTGCTGAAGTTCCTTTTGTTCCTATGCAAACAGCTCCTGTTGTTACAGATACTAAAGATGATGTAAAAAGAAGAAGGCAAGAAGATAATAACTCTCCTGCTAGACAGTCTGTAAAATATAAACTTCAAAATAAAATAGCAGGTATAGACAATCCTAGTCTAGGAAATGAAGTAGTTAATTTATCAGAAGCTATAAAAATTGCAGGTTTCAAAATATCTACTCCTATAAAAATTACCGAAGGAGAGATTACCCATGTAGTTTTCGACCAAGAGGAATCTATGTTTAGATTTACTTATAAGGGAAAACAATTTGCTGCTTTTTATACAGCTAATGCAAGAGGAAATGTTAGATGGGAAGTAACAAAGATTAATGACCAAACAGGTACTTATCAAGTTGTTAATATAGATGAACTAAAAAATATTATTGAAAAATATGGTTCTCAAAGAGACTTGCTACTGAGTTTAGGAGCTAAAAATTTAGTTGAGGATATTGAAAATTTTGAAAAGGTAGAATATTCTACTGAAGATAAATCTTCTGGAAATGGTATTATTCCTTTAGAGAATACAGTTTCTGCAGAACAAGTAAGGCTTGCAAAGAAATATGGAGTAACATATACTCTTGAAGATTTCTTAAAACAATATGATGCAGAACTAGCTGCTTTAGAAGGAGCTAAACCTACTGTTGATACATCTGCACCATTTGATTCAGATGGTTGGGATGATGAACCAATTGTAAGACCTGATGACAGAGCTCATCGTATAATGCTAGCAAATCAAATTAATAACTACATAAGTGAAGATTGGAATAAGTTGGAAGCATGGTTAAAAGCCAATTTCTTCAATATTCCTTTCTACAGATTGAAGAATGTTATTCAAGCTACAAATGGTAGGCAAGCTTGGGGTATGTTTCATAAAGGAGCAGTTTACGTTTATGAGAATGCTGAAGTGGGCACTGCCTATCATGAAGTGTTTGAAGCTGTATGGAAAATGTTCACTGATCCAAAAGAACAAAAAGCAATCCTTGATGAGTTCAAGAAGAGGAGAGGAACATTTGTAGATAGGGAAACTCAAAAAACAGTTAACTATAAAGATGCCACTCCTTATCAAATCAAGGAACAATTAGCTGAAGAGTTTAGAGACTTTGTTCTTACAAACAAAAATGTTGGTAAACCTACGTATGGTAAATCACTTATCAGTAGAATGTTTACTGAGCTTGTTAACTTTATCAGAGAATTGTTTTATGGTCCAAAGGCTCAGACTAATACAGCAAACTTGTTTGCAAAAATAGGTAATGGGTATTATAAAAACTATGTACCTTATGAGTCTTCTCTAGGATTTGCACAAAATGGTATAATTGATATTGATCAAGCTGAAGGTGATGAAAGTTCTGAATTTAGATTAGACAACATCCCTGCTGTACAACAACATGAGATTATACAAAACATGACGTACAGCACATTGTCTACACTATCTAGGACTAATAAAGATTTATTTAGTACAGGTTCTTTGAATAAAGCAGAACTTTACGACAGACTTAAGAAAGAAACAAAACAGCTTATTCGTTGGCAAGGATCACAGATTGAACAAAATATTAAAGATGGTTTGATTAATGCATCAGCTTTACCAAAAGCTCAAGCTGACATTAATGCTTTGAGATTCTTGTATACAAATGTTGAAGCAGATTGGGCTGCTATTATTGAGAAACACCAAGAGCATTTAAAAACTTTCTCTGTTGAGTTTGATGAGAACGATCAGATAGAAATTAAAGATGAAGATAAAGGTAAGGACACTCCTTATGGAGATTCTAGGAAAATAGATGGATTTAGAAAAGCAAACTCTGCAATTAAACTTATTATAGGAACACTTCCAGTTATGGAAATGACTGCTGAAGGTCCTAGAATTAAGCGTACAAGCATAGGTGGTGCTATGTTGTTGCCTTCTGACAAAGTGTTTATTACAGTGATGAGTAAGCTTCATGATGCTGTCAACATTGATGACATGTTGAACAAGTTGAGGATTCTTGCTGAAGGTAATCCAGACTATAGGTCTTTGTATGAACGTATCGCAAGACGACCTTTTGATCAACCTGGTATTGATTATTCACAGATGCAAAATGACTATGACTTACAATTAATCACATCATTCTGGAGAACATTTAAAAAACAGAATGCTGATGTAAGAATAGTGTTCGTTCTTCCTTCAGGAGATGTAGTTATTGGTGATTCTACATTAGCAAGTGCTGCTAAGCAAGCTAGAGTTGAGATGACCAACTCAATGGTTAAATCAATAAAAGCCAATCCTATTTATTTGAAATATGATGAGAAGGCAAAGCTCTATCAACCTCAGGATGCTATCAATCAAGTTAAGTTAAACCCTGCAGTTTTAAGCACTTACACAAAGTTTCTAGCAAATATAGGTATAGAATTTGATCCAGCCAGAGTGGCAAAAATGACTGACAAGCAACAGCTTGCATTCAGAGATGCTGTTCAAGGAATTCGTACCAGTTTAATTGAAGCAACTAATGTTGGATCACTTAATTCTAAAAGTCTTAGTATAGATGGTCAGCTTTTAAATCTTGGTGCAATCAAAGCTGTTTTAGAAAATCCTGAATTCGAAAGTACGTATTTCAATCTTAATGGCGAGCGTGCTCAAACATTTATTGGTACAAACGCTGTTAGTGATTTGTATGATGTTCTGTTTAAAATACGTAGTATTAATGAACTAAAGACAAACACTAGTTATTTACAATATAAATATCTCACTACAGACAGTTTTGCAAAGGGAAGCAACTTGTTAAACAGAATGTTTAATTTAAATGATCCAAGAGGTTCTCGTAGAGATGAAACTCAAGATCTTCTCAAAACTGCTTATGTTGATGGTACAGTTAATGAAGAAAATGGTAAGAAGAAAGAATCATCAAAGCTTACTCTAAAAGAACGTATCATTCAAGAGATGAATTTGAACTTGGATGGATATTACATGCACCTTGTTCCTGGTGATGCGTCTATTGAGTGGATGTCTAAATTAGGAAATGCCATCAGTGAAGACATGTTGGCTGGAGATAACTACGAGGATGTATATGAAATATTCAAAGAATACTTCATGTCAGAAGTTGAGCTATCTAGAGAAAATAGACCAATTGTGCAGGATGAGGGTAAGACTAGAAACTCTAGAGATCTTCGTTTCTTTAAGAGTATTCTTGATAATGACAAACTTCACAAGTCCATCATAGCTAAAACAAATGACAGTCTCACTCCTGCTGAAGTTTATAAAAAATATAAGCCTGATATTGAGAGAGCTGTTAAAGCGTTTATTGAAGCAGAAACTAAAAAAACAGAAACCAATCTTAGACAATACGGTATTATTTTTGAAACAGAAGAAGGAACAAGTGTAGAAAACCTAGCGTTCTCTAAAGAAGAAACAATCTCTCAAGAAGACTTGATGAGAAATCTCAAAGCTCTGACAATCAATTACATGATTTCCAACATAGAGCTTCATAAACTTGTATACTCAGATCCATATCAATACAAGGATGAATTGAAACGTATTAAGAACTTCCTTTCTCCACGTACACCACTGATAGCTGATTCTCAAGCAATCAATGAAGCTCTTGATAATACATACAATAAAGATTTTCAAGATAAAGATGATATTGGTCGTACAGATTTTGTAAGAGATTATTTTAGATCAATCACTCTTGCTGATGTAGTGGCTGTTAGTGATCTTCCTGGATATGTTCCATATAAAGACACAGATGGTGGTGGTTTAATTACATTTAAAGCTAATCGTAACTTTAGACTTCGTGCTGGACAATGGAATTCTGATGAAGAGAAGCAATATAAGTTTGATGTTAAGTTTGAAAAGCTTGTAAAATCTGGAGCAAGCAAAGAAGAAATTAAAAAGTTTCTTAAAGGTAATCCAGGAATCATGAGTGCTTATACTCCACTTAAACCTATTGTTTCTGGTAATAAAAGAAATGGTAGAACATATAATGATATTCTTCTAGATAAGTTTGCACTTGTTCCACAATCATTCAGGATATTGTACGAAATCAATCCAGAATCTAATGCTCTTAAGTTGTACAACAAGATGCAAGAAGAGGATATTGACTATGCTGTATTTGCTTCAGGTAGAAAGGTTGGTGCTGAAAAGATACATAGTGTATACAATGGAGACAAATTTAATGATGCTCCTTTTGAAACACCAAATGAGAAACTTACACCAGATCAACCCCAGGGAGTTACATTTGTTCCATACAGTATTGTAAGTGTACAGGCTGAAGTTCCATCTAAAGAAGCAGCTTATGTAACACAGGGATCTCAGATAACTAAGCTTGCTACAATGGACTTCATGGAAGCAGGTGTACCAATTGATTTTGAACCTACACTTGATTTTGATGATCGTTTTATAAAATGGATGGGACTTAGTGAAGATGAGAAAATGAAGTCTGAGCTTTATAAAGAGATTAAAAACAATCAGTCACTTCTACAAGCTAAGATTGAGGAAGGATTTAACACTCTCATTAAAGATCTTGGAATCAAACAAACTGAAACAACTGTTGTAGATCCTGAAACAAATGAGAAAAAAGTTGTTAAGTCCTTTGTTATAGAAGATAAAGATAAATTATCAAACACTCTTAAAGAAGAAGTTCTTAAAAGGGAAGTTAATGATAACATCATTGAAGCATTCAATGGATTTAAGAAAGGAGATATTGTACTTGAAGCAACACCTGCTTACCAACAAATCAAAAACGTTCTTTATTCAATAGCTGATAAAAGAGTTATTTCTCCAAAGATTTCTGGTGGACAGAAGGTACAGATACCATCATCTTTCCTAGAGAGCAACAGAATATTTAAGACTGAGAAAGGTGGATATCAATCTGACTTTCTTAAGTTTTATGAAAAAGATGGTGAGCGTGTGTGTGAAATTATGGTGGGCAGATGGTTTAAGAGTAATTTATCAGATGAAGCTCTTCTTAAATATCTAAACACAGATGAAGGTAAGAAGATTTTGTCTGGTATAGGATTTCGTATTCCTACACAGAAACAAAACTCAATTGATTCATTTGTAATCAAAGGATTTCTTCCTGCAGAATTTGGTGACTCAGTTGTAATCCCTTCTGAATTGGTTCAGAAGTCTGGATCTGACTTTGATATAGATAAGCTCAGCTTGTATTTTAAGAATATATTCAAGGATTCAAAAGGTAATATCAATCTTGTTGAAAGAAAAGGATCTAGAGAAGAAACTATAGCTTACTACAGTAAGGTGTTTGATGAAATTCTTGAGGGTTCAAAAATTAAGAAAGCTGAACTTTTTGAAGCCATAGATATTATCAATTATGGTTTAGAAGATCCTAAAAAGCTTGAAGAAAAATATGGTGACATATTAAATTCAATGTTGGAAGATTATGCAGAATACGAAGATCTTTCAGGTGCGTTGATGAGAGAACTAGAAAAGCTAGGAGATGCAAATCTTCAAGCAGAGCTTAGAGAAAAGTATGCAACTCAGATGTACAAGAAAGCTTTAGAGAATGAATACATTCAGTCTCTTCAGAACCTCGTATCACATCCTGCAAACTTTGACAACCTAATCAAACCAAACTCTGCAGAACAATTACAAGACCTGGCTAAAGATGTTAATGAAAAACTTGGTAGACCAGAGACTGACTATTCTTCTCCAGGAAACATGTTGAGCAGAACATTTATGACAGATCTTAGACAAGCGTTCGTAAGTGGTAAGTATGCAATTGGTATTGCTGCAACAGCTCAAACACTACAAGCTCAGTTCCAACGCTTCTCTGGATATGTAGACTATGATAAGTTAGAAGGAGTTACTGAGGCTGATAAAAAATGGCTTGGTGATGGTAAAGTGAAGTTTGCTGAATTCAACACTGTTAATGTTCCTGGAAAAGGAGTGATGCCGTCTTTGTCAATGATCAATAATGCTGAAAGAAGTGAAAAGTATCCTAAAGGACAAACTATTACTGACATCATTGCTCAGTTCATTGATGGATATGTGGATATTGCAAAAGGTCCTTGGATTATGCAACTTGGTGCTACACCAAACGTAGCTTCTACATGGTTGTTCCTTGCAAAGATTGGTGTACCTATTAAGACTGTGGCTTATTTCATGAACCAACCAATTGTTCGTGATTACCTAAGAGCAATAGAAAGTAATGGTTATTCATACATGTTCATTGATCGATTCTTTAATGAACAACAGGAGATGTATAAACCAAGTGAAGAAATAACTATTACAGAACTGCCAAATGAGACAGCTCTTGGAAAGATGGTTGGTAAATCATGGGAAAACATGACACCAGTTGAGAAAGCACAACAACAATTTATTCTTCAAGAGTTTGTTAAATATGGTAAGCTTGCTGAACATTTGTTCCACGTAACACAGGGATCAAACTTTGACACAGCTGTAATGAATGATCCTTTCTTGGTGTTCAAGAAGATGATGCAATTGGTAAAAGCAAGGAAAACAATGATCTCTTCTGTAGATGATGTTTTAGATAACTCATTTGTAGGGGTTCTTAAAGATGCAATATTTGATGTAAGGGATGCATTCTCTACTATATTGATGTCAGATAAGAAGTCTGTAAGAAATGTTCTTGAAGCTTCTCTCCTTCCATTTATAGAATTGAATGATAAAGATTTTATCAAGGTGTCACAGAAAATGGTTAACGATCTGTTTGACTGGGCTGTACAAACTGATAGATCATTTAATTCACAAGTTGAAGAAATTCTATTAGGTAAGGGTGATGTAAAAAGTGCATCAGCTCAAGTGATAGAATTTCAAAAGAAAGTACTTGCTGATAAGGAACATCCTTTGTTTAACAACATGATTATCAACTCAATAAGAGAGAAACCAGGAGAGAAAAAAGGTGCTCCAAACAATCTGTTCATTGCAGGAAAGGGTAACAAAGTGTATGATCAAAACTTAATGATATACAGCTTTAGAGAACTAAAGAAACATCTTGGAGCTGAGGGTAACGATCTGTATAAAAAACTTGTTAGACTTGCTGTAATACAGTCTGGATTAACGAATTCTCCAATAGCATTTACATCTCTTCTTCCATACGAAGATTTTAAAGAAGAATATAACGAAACTATATCTAAGTTAGATAATATGCCTAACTTAGCAGAGTTTTACAACCTTGATGTGTTCCAAAGAAACAACTGGAACAATAATTCAATAGTTGCTTCTGGAAAAGCTAAATGGAAAAAGAGTAAAAAGGGCAAGTGGTACTCTACACCAACTAGACCTTCAGAGATAACATTTGTTGATAAGAAGCTTAAGAATGCAATTGCTAAAGGTGTTATTCCTCAATTGCTCAACTTCTCAACAATGTCTGCAGAAGGTAGATCTGAATTTATTACGTTCTCTTGGGAAAAAGGTAACTACACCAAGGAACAGAAAAAACAAATGAGAAAGAAAGGTGACTACTCATACATAGAGAAAGGATTGTTTAAAAAGGTTTATAACTCAGACGGTACACCATTCATACAAACTTCTGAAAACAAAGATGGTAGCATTTATGAAAGTTTTGTTTATAAAGCAATCAACGCCTGGGGGGATTCTTTCAGAGCTAACGAATTCTATCTAGATAGAGTGCCTTCCAAATTAGAAAATGGATTTATGAAAGTTGAGGCTAAGAATGAAACAATTACAATTCCTGGAACCAGTTCAACTTACCAAAAGCTAAGTAGTGCTGAAGTTAGTGATGATTTAATTGTTGATATATACAATGGTGGAGTGATAATTGAACAAGAAATTGCTCCTACAGTTGCAGAGTCTGAAAAGGCTATAAGCAACATAGATATGAACAGAAGAGTTATAAAACTGAAAGATGGTATAACTTATAGTTTTAATATGGTGAAAGCTCCTATGTTAAATACAATGGGATATAACGCTGAAGAAATTAATGAAATTTTAAAATCAATCTGTTAATATGGCAACTTGTCCTAATAAAAATCTAGATTCTTGGAAACGTCTTGTAGCTGCTAGAGAAAACGTTGCATACTACCTGTGGGACTTGTATGAAGGAAATGTTCCTGAGAACGAGATGCAAGCTGTTCTTCTTCAAACAGATGACATGCCTGCATCCAAAGCGTCTAAAGAAACACTTGAGAAAGTTGAGAAGGTGGCTAAAGACATGGGTGTTAGCATTATGGAACTGTCTGCCTATCTTAAAGGTAATCCTAATGTAGATGCCAAGGGTGTTTCTGGTCTTGCTGATCTTGTTAAAGGTGTAATAGCCATTGCTCAAGGAAGAGAAAATGTGGCAACTACAGAGGAGCTTGTTCACATAGCAACAGCTATTCTTGAACAAACCAACCCTGAATTGATTACAGCTCTCATATCTAGAATAGGAGAATATAAGATTTACAAACAAACATTAGAAACTTATGGTAAGAAAAAAGCTTACCAACTACCTAATGGTAAACCAGACATTCGTAAAATAAAGAAAGAAGCTGTAGATAAACTCATAGCTGAATATATTGTTCTCAACAGTGAGGGATCTACAGAATTTCCTGAGCTTAGAGATAAAGAGAAAAGGAATGTCGTACAGAGAATGTGGGACACCATTCTAGAAGCAATCAGAAACCTATATGGAAAAACTAAGGTGGATCTTTTCCAAGAAACTGCTGCTAAAATATTAGAAGGTGGTGTGGCTGGTACAGTTGCTGATATTGTAAACGATGGTATATTCTTTCAAATAGAAAAGAATGAGCTTGTTGATAAAGTGTTTAGCACTATTAATATGGAAGCTAGTAAGATAGTGGGACCTGTTCCTGCTACATACGATGCTTCTGGTAAGTTGATAAAGAAAAGACATTATCTATACGATGGTAAAGAAGTTGATACCACTGTAACTGAAATGCTTGATAGAGATGAGAACATGCCTGAGCGTTCTGAGTTCAATAAAGTTGAAGATGAACAGAAGAGACTTTGGGGAACTGAAGGACATGACTTTATAGATAGGTTTATTTCTGTTAACTTGATAGATAAAGATGGTTACAAAAGAGCCAACTTTGATAAAGTTGATATTGAAACAAAACTTGATGGTGCAATTAAAGAAAGATTACAAAACTTTGCCATAGAACTTATAAACTCTTACCCAGAAGGAACACGTTTCTTATTGGAGAAAAGAGCTGTTAATATGAAGGGTAAAGAAACAATAGCTTCTACAATTGACTTTATTGCAATTCAACCTATTGTTAAGAAAAATGGTGAGAAGGATGTTAAGGTGGATGTTCTTGACTGGAAGTTTGTAAACTTAGATAAAAGAAAAACAGGAGATATTCCTTGGTATAAAATAGGAAAGTGGAGAGGTCAAATGAGTGAGTATGTCAAAATGATGTACAACTATGGAGTTAAGGCTAATCAGCTTGGTAAAACAAGGATGATTCCATTTGTTTCAAATTATAGCTACTCTGTAGCAGGAGATAAGAAGAGCCCATTAAAGCTAACATCTTTAGAAATAGGTAAGGTGGATAATGCTAAAGAAACCACTCTCTATTTATTACAGGTTCCTCTTGCATCAGAAACAACCGACAATTCACAAATTGATGAACTTCTTAAATCATTAGATCAACAATACGATAAGCTCTATCGTAAATCAGCTTCTCCAGAAGAAAAGTTTGCAAAGAATATACAACTAGAGGAACTATCAAAAGCAATTCGTCATCTGCATATAAAACTTGACTTTGAACCACTTGTAGGTGTTGGTACAACATTCTTAAACAATGCTGCGAAAGCATTTAAAGGTTTTGATAATATTGATTATACAAAACTTACAAAAGAAGATATTAGAATCAAGTTACAAGATTTGATGGAGTATAAAAAGAGTGCTCTTAAATTCTCTCAACTAGACGATGTATTCTTAACCAAGTTCCCAACTAAAAATCTCAGTGCAGAAGATAAGAAAACTCTTGCTTCTCTTGAGCACATTGCTTCTTCTACAGGAAGGATGTTGGACAAGATAAAAGAGATTGAGAATCAATTTGCTGTACAGACAGCTCTCAAAGAAGAATTTACAACAGTAGAAGCTGAAAAAGAAGAGAATAAAGAACTTGGACAAAGTGTTCTTACACCAGAGAAAGCAATAGACACTCTATCAAAAACTTTCCTAGAAGCATCCAAACTTGGTTCAAAGATTATCAATCTTGCAGCAAACTTAATAATGAACGCAGCAAGTCTTGTTAATCTAAAAGCAAATGAGAAAATTGATGAATATAGTAAACTACTTTTACCATTAGAAAGAGAAGCAAAGGCTATGGGTAAGAGTGCTTTTGACATGATTGGTAAAGTGGAAGGTGGTAAACTTGAACTTATTAATAAGGTTGATAAAAAGTTTGAAGATGCTTTTGAAGAAGCAAAGAGAGAGGGTGATAAACAGTTTATTCTAGACAATCTATATGTTGATGAATATATGAAACTTGCTGAAGCCGCTATTCAAAGAGGTGAGGAAGAGATCAACAACACAGTGTTTTCAACAGATGAAGATGAGAACTTCTTAAGAAGAGAGAATAGGGTAAGGAAACTAAAAGATGAATTAGATATAACTAGAGATACATTCAATGGTTATTCTGGATATCAGTTTAATTATTTGTTCGGTAAGACAATGAACGAAGAAAAAAACCTTTCTCCAGAGTACAAGAACATGGTTCATAGTGATGCTGCTTTTAAAATGTGGCAATTCATGACTTCATTGAACCAGAAAGCAATTGATATGGGCTACATTGGAAATAGGGGAATATCATTTTTCCCTCTTATGGAAGCTTCGTTGTTGCAAAAAGTTTCTAATTCAGGAGATGTTTTAAAAGAAAGTAAAGACTTCTTTGGAGATATGTTCACTACAAAAGTGGATGAAGAACAGAAGTTCTCAAAGCTTGATCCTGAAACAAACCAGATAAGAAAGAAGATACCTACGTATTTTACAAGAACAAATAAAGAAGTTAATCAGCTATCTAAAGACATGGCTAAGATTGGTCCTCTTTGGATTAAAGCTCTTATGCAATACGAGAGTGCTAAAGATCTTGAGTTTACACTTCTTACATTACACTCTGTAGAAAAGAATAAAGGTACAGTTATAGTAGATGAGAATGGAAGAATTGTATGGGAAAATGGTGCGCCTAAAGTTGATAAGTCTGGAAGTAAAAATGCTGATCAACTTCAAATCATTATTGATGATGCCATTTACCAACTTGGTGAAAATCTAGATAGCTTTGGTAATGTAAACATAGGTAAAATATCAGAAAAGTTTGGTAAAGATGATGAGGCAAAAGAGAATAAGAAAATGTCCATCAAGAAAGGATTGGAAAGTTCTAATAAACTTGTACAATCACTAGCTGTAGGTTTAAGTCCTTTAGTTTCTATTGCCAACTATTTTGGATATAACTTTCAAGCATTCATCACTGCTGGAAGAATGATAACTTATGGAGAGTTTGTAAAGAACAATGCAAGTGTCACAACTGGTATAGGAATGACAACTTTGGATCTTGGACTACTTGATCTTATTGTTCCACTGAATGAAGATATCTCCAAAGAAAAAATGAGAGAAATTGCTCTTAAACAGGGATATATGAACTTCCTAAGCACTTGGACATTTACTGATGTTATGATGGTGACTAACTCATTCCCTGAGAAAAGATTACAACTTGCTACAGCTAAAACATTGAATGAAAACTCAATGGTTGTAGATGGTAAGATTGTAAACATTAGACAATACGTTACAGCTCAAGATAGAGCTAGGTATAAAACAATGGCTGAGGGAGAAAGAAGAGCATTTGAAAAAACATATGAAGAACGAGTTGCTAAACTCAAAGAAGAAAAAGCCCTTGACAAGATAGCAAAGATTGAGAATGACAGAGTGGTCATCCCTGGTGTATCTATAGAAGAACTTGCAAAATATAGAACATCAGTTGTTGAATATGTCAGGACTCTGAATGGTCAAATGAGTGCTGATAACAAAGCTGACTATAGAAGAGATACAATATTTAGGTCATTCATGATGTTTAAGAACTGGATACCTAAACTAGTAAGTCAGCGTACATCTGATATTAAGAAGAACAAAGAACTTAACCAATGGGAATATGGTAGAGGTAGATTGTTCTTAAAAACATGGTCTCATCTTGGAGCTACCAATATATTTAAAATGAGACAGATTATTCAGGGAACTGATGAAGGTCTTGCTATTTTAGATGAAATGCTAGAAAGAAAGAAAGAAGACTACTATAGAAAGACTGGAAAAGTTTTAGAGATTACCCAAGAGGAATTCTATGATCTTGTTAGATCAGAACTATCAAATCAATTTAAAGAACTAGCTGTTTTACTTGGTACATTAGCTGTAATGATTGGTGCAAAACTTGCAATACCACCAGAAGAAGAAGAGGATCCAGCAACCAGAAACAGATATAAGTATATTCTAAAAGGAATTAACAAAGTGACAGATGAGATTGGGTTCTACTATAATCCCCTATCTACAGAAGCAATGACTAGAGGTAGTATCATTCCTGCTCTTGGATTGTTGAGTAAATCTGAAAAGATTATAGAGCATGTATTCAGAGAAGGAATTGGAATGGCAACTGATAATCAAAAGACTATAGATAAAGCTCATCCAACAAAATACTTCCTTAACATTATTCCTGGAGCATATCAATTCCAAAGAGATGTACTTCCACTAATTAACCCTGAACTTGCCAGAGAAATGGGAATAGTAGTGAGTGTTGAGTCTAGAAGATAGCAATATATGATAGCTATATTATGCCAATTAAATTTATACAGGACATTGTAGATGCTGGAGATTGACTAAATTTGCCCAATCTCTCTCGTGTAGAATGTCCTGTTCTACGTAACTAATTCTAATCATTTATATACATATAATATGAACGTTCTTTGTTCTGCCACAGCATGCCCTGTCCTATTGAGCACCACCTGCGTATTTTACGAAGGGGAAAATTTAATATATACAGGCATCAATACAAACGATAGTGTTCAAGAGGCTCTACAGAAGATAGATGAAGCATTTTCAAATAACATTCTCAGTATAAATGCCATTCTCCCAATAAGCATTACATCAGGTCCAAACCCTACAATAAGCATTTCACAGGCATCAGCAACATCAAATGGTTACATTAGCTCTGTAGATTGGAATATATTTAATAACAAGGTTCCTTCAACACGCACATTAACCATCAATGGCACTACATACGACCTCAGTGCTAATAGGTCATGGACTATTCCTTCTGATAATATATACAATAGTGATGGAACTCTTACAGGGAACAGAACCGTAAGTAGTGGTGGTTTTAGCCTTACATTGAATCCAAATACTAATCTAGCAGGTAATTTATTTGGTAATACGCTAAGAACTAGGAATTCATTTTCAGGTTCTTATACACAACCTGCTACTGTATTTTCAAATGCATCAGAAACATTTGATGGCCTAACCTTTACAGGTAACACCCTTTATATGGGGCAGTCAAATGTAGAAGTTACGGGAGGTTCTTCTGTGGTTCAATCTCAGGGAATTGATATTGAGCAAAACATTAAACTATCTGGTGCAAGTTCAAGGATATCTGCACAAAATTATTTAATACAATACAGAGGTTATGCAGGAGATATAAGCACCAATGCCAATAATTTTATGGCAGGTTTATATGTTATTACTGGTCATGCAAAGTTTGACACAACAACTAATATTGTTACAGGAAATGCATATGGATATAGAAGTCTTATTAATAATTATGGAGGAACTATAACCAACGCATATGGATATGATTCAAATTTTCAATCTAGTACGTTTACAACGGCAAAGAACTCGACTATTACTAATTATTATGCATTTAGGTCTACATCTGCTATAGGAACTTCTTCAGGACCAACTGCTACAATTACAAATTATTACGGACTATTTTTAAATACACCTACAGTTAATACAACAGGAACAATCACCAACAGATGGGGATTGTACGCTCCTGATGTAGCAATGAACCATTATATAAATGGTACATTTCTAATAGGAACAACAACTCCTTCAACATTTAAACTAGATGTGAATGGAACAGCTAGAGTGAGTGGTGCATTAAAATTATTTAGTGGAGGTACAGCACCAGCAAATAATTACCCATTAAATGCTTATGTATCAAGTGGAGGTATTGCTTCATTTGAATATGGTACAGATGGATTTATTCAATTTGTAAGAGCAGGAGCTTCAGCAGCTATAATTAGAAGTAGTTATGCTGAAACTTATGATTTGGTAATCAATGCAGGTAATTCAGGAACATTTTTAGGAATGTGTTTAAGACCTGATGGTATAGGTGTTAAAATAGGAGGAGACCCGACAACAATCACTCATGTAAACTCAGCACAATTAAATGTAGAATCTACCACAAAAGGCTTCCTACAACCACGACTCACCACAGTTCAGCGTGATGCTATAGCTTCACCTGCAACAGGACTACAAGTCTATAACTCAACCACTAACACTAATGACTATTATAATGGAACATCTTGGTTAAGTGAGGGTAATGTAAGTGGAAGTGGTGTTGCAGGACAAGTTGCATACTGGAATGGAACGAGTTCGCAGACGGGTTCAAATAATTTATTTTGGGATGCTGCTAATGCGAGGTTGGGGATTGGGACTAATGCACCAACGGCAAATTTAAGTGTAGTAAAAAATATTAATGGGGATAATGCATTTTATGTATTAAATAATTCAAATGGCACTTCGGCAAGAAATTTATTTTTGTTTGGCGAGGCTTCAAGTGGTGGTACTTATGGAACATTGCAATACATTAATTCAGGATATAGTTCATCGGGATTAGTAACCGCAAACACAACCATATTATCAGGTCATGCAACGGGAGGTGTAACAATAGCAGCATTTGATGCTACGGGTACAATAAAATTTGGAGCAGGAAATTCATCAAGTGCATTGATGACATTAACCGCTACGGGTGCTTTGAGATTCAATAGTCCTTCGGGTAGCAATAATACATATTTAGAAGGTGTTAATTCTTCAGGAACTTTAGTTTCAAGAATATCAGAAGCAAGTACAGTCGGGTCGGGTGGGTTATATTTTCAAGGGGCAAGAGTAGATGCAACAAGTGGCGGTGCTATGCTATTTGCAGGATATGTTGGTTCATCGGGAAATACTTCAGCATTTGAGTTTAGGGGAGTTGGTGGAACTATTTCTACTATTGCTGATTTGCCTTCAGCAATACCGATTGCAATATTCTCAAAGAGGTCAGGTGGTGCTACTGTTAATCAAATGATGCTTTTCCAAACGGGTAATCTATTAATCCAAAACGGAGGCACATTCACCGATGGCGGTCAGCGTTTGCAGGTGCAGGGCGATGCGTTTATAAAGGGGAGTGGAGCAACTGATGCAACAATTGCATTGCAAGTTCAGAATAGTTCAAGTACTAATTTGTTGAGAGTTAGAAACGATTCAGTTTTATTGACACCTCACATTATTTATGTAGGACAAAACACTACAAATACTTTAATTTATGCTTTTGATGGAAATGCGAATACATCCCCATCAGCAAGTGGTAGAAACTTTGGTATTTTCAATAGCAATACAACACAAACGGGCGACCAATCACATTTTGCATTAGTAGGAAATAGTTTAAGTCCTACAAGCGGAGATACAAATGGTGTGTTATTTCAAAGGACATTTGCACCTACAAGTGGAACTGCTACCTTTAAGGCATTCAACATAAATCCCACCATCAACCAAACAGGCGGTGCAAACGGCATCACTCGTGGACTATACGTTAACCCAACCTTAACCGCAGCCGCTGATTGGCGTAGTATAGAATGGTCAAACAATAGCGGTTGGGGATTGTATGGAGCAGGGACTGCGAATAATTATTTGAATGGGAGGTTAGGAATTGGCAATACGAATCCAACATATATTTTAGATATTCTTGTAAATGCAAATAATGCTCAACTTGCATCATTTAAAAATAGTTCAGCAGGAATAGATGCTTTTGGTGGTTTTGTTGCAACTAATAATAACAATCAAACGGGTGGATTTGCAGTTTATTCTTCAGCATTCAGTAACACAATATTTGCAAATAATTTAGCACTTGTACATAACAGAAGTATAGTTATTGGAACTGACTCAAATGTAGCAAGTGGAGGTACTTCTAAAATTTCATTCCAAACGGGCGGGTATAGCGTAACCCCACAAATGACCCTCACCTCCGCAGGGCGATTGCTTTTGGGAACAACATCAGAGGATATATTCTTGCTCGATGTTAATGGAGCTGCAAGGCTTGGTAATACTAACTATTATGCTACATTAACAAATGGAGGTTCTGAAGGAGGTATTTTAAGAGTAGGTGGGCCAAGTTATGGTCAAATAGAATTAAAGTCATATGCTATAACTTTAAATGGTGGACATTTTATCTATGGAACAGGCGGAACAGCTGAATTTGGCATAACAAGTCAAGTTTCGCCAGCTGGTGCTAATTCAGGTGGTAGATCAGCAATGATGTTTACGGCAGATAATCCTGGTTCTGGAGGTGGAATATGGCCAGCATATCCAAATGCAGCAGCATTTCATTTTAGAAAAAAAGAATTAGATGGTACTTATACATCACTTTTAGTGATGAATGGTTCCTCAAATAATATTGGTATTGGAACTACAACACCTGCCTCATCATATAAACTTGATGTTGTTGGTGCAATAAGAGCATCAACTTATTTATTTTCGCCTGCTTTATATGCTCCTACAGATTTATTTTTTGGAATTAGTGGAGGCACTTCTGCAATGCGTATTACCACAAATAGGAATGTACAAATATTTGATGGAGCAACTCCTGCTGACAACGGAAATCGTTTGCAAGTTACAGGAACTTCTTTTTTAAATGGTAATTCAACAGTACAGGGTAGTTTTGTTGTACAATCATCTAGTACAAATTTTACTATAATTAGCAATCCTACTAATGCAGCTAAATTATTTCAATTATATTGGGGTGGTTCTGTTACTTACGGATTAGATATTCAAACAAATCTTACAACTCAACTATCTGTCGGCAATGGTTTTGGTGTTAGAATAAATAATTTATTTGCTGCACAATATACTACAGGAGCATATAGTGAATTATCTGTAGGCACTGTTTTTAATCCTTCCAGCGGAACTGGTACATATACTAATTTAAGGTTAGGATCTGCTGTTAGTCAAAGTGGTGGAGCTAATGGTATAACAAGAGGTATATTGATTGATCCCACTTTATCATCAGCAGCTGACTGGAGAAGCATAGAGTGGAGCAATAATACAGGATGGGGGTTATACGGTGCAGGAACTGCTTTGAATTATCTTGGTGGTACATTAGGCATCAAAACCACTTCTCCTTACGCACCTTCAACTTTCTCACTTGATGTTAATGGTGGTTTATTGGTTAAAAATACCGCTGGAACAACTGCCCAAATTACACTGATCAATGCTGATCCTTCAATAGGTGGAAACAATGGTTTTTTAGTTGCTTCAGTTGGTGGTACTTCAGGTGGTTCTTATGTTGATCTTCAAGGGTATTATGGTACTTCAATAGTAGGTTCAACTGCATTAAGGCTTAATCCAGCTGGTGGTGCAGTGATTGTCAATAGCACTACAAATAGTGGTGAACAGTTTCAGGTGACAGGTGATGCTAGAATTACAGGAACCATCTATCAAGATGGTGCAGCTGATGCATTATTTAATTTCCAGAACGCTGGAGCAAATAAATGGAGAATTGGTAATGCGTTTGTTTCTGGTTCCAACTACTTCCAATTGTATGACAGTGTAAGTAATCTTGAAAGGATCAGATGGAACAACAATAGCACAGCTACATTCACTAGTGATATTACGTTTATTGGTGGTTCAAATGCTGTAGCTACATTCCAGAGCACACAACCTGATGTAAAAATACAAGCATCAGGAGCATCAAACGCTGTTTCTTTGTCACTTGTTCCATCTAATGGATTTGAAGGTGTTATTCAAAACAACGTAACAAATGGTTTCATTCAAGTGAAAACAGCATCCACTACGAGAGTCACCTTTAAGAATGGAGGACAGGTGAACTTCCAACCTCTTGCTGCTGATCCAGCTGGTGCAGGTGCAGGAGATGTATATTATAATTCAGGAACAAATAAGCTTCGTTTATACGATGGAACAAGCTGGGTAGATTTAAACTAGGTCTGTAAAATAAATTTGGATAATTAAATTAATTACCCTATTTTTGCGAAAATCAATTTTTATGACATATAAAGAACTAAATTTTTTAGTAAGGAACATTCAGGCTAGCGTAGGTGATCAAGAAACCAAGATCCAGAAGAAGCTCTTCAAGATTTTTGAAAAGATTAAACCTATTCTTGAGGAATACAATGAGAAGGTTAATGAACTTAGGCTTGATAACGCTTCTGCAGATAGCGAAGGAATGCTTTTGGTAGATGAAAAAGGTGGTTACAAGTTCTCTAAAGAAGGAGTGAAGGTTCTTACAAAACAAATTTCTGACCTTGACAACAGTGAATTTCATTTTGAAAAGATCAATGTTGTAAATCCTCAAGGTCTTGAAGAGTTCATTTTCTTGAAAGATTGGGTTACTGGTGTGCCTTTTGAGGCTGACGAAGAGCTCTAGTCTTTAACAAAAATACAAAACTAAATAGCATACACTTTCCTGTAAATGGGAGGGGTATGCTATTTCTATTAACAACCAATAATGAAACTTAACTATCTAATCAATATTGCATTAGCCTTATTTGCATTAATTGTTCTATATAAAGCAGAATGTGGTAAGCCTGTAGTTCCAGGAGAAACAGTTAGTGTTGGTGGAAAAAAGTATGAAGTGATCAAGCAAGTGATTGACACTCAATACATTAAGGTGAAAGAAATTAAATACAAGAAAGGAGAGGACATCTATCATGATACTACTATTTATATTTCTGTGCCTGTGCTTGACACTACACAGATGCAAGAGGTCCTATTGAAATATTACGCAAAAAACATCTTCCAAGACACCTTGAAGGTGAGTAAGTTTGGAAACATATATATTAATGATACGGTTCAGTATAACAAACTAGCAGGCAGATCAATGTCTGCAGATTTAATGTTTCCATCAATAACCAACACAACTATTGTAAAGGAGAAACCAAAAGCACAATTGTTCTTAGGTGCTACAGTGGATTACCTACAAGGAAGCAATTTCCAAAACTTAAGTGTTGGACTTATGCTGAAAACTAAACGTGATAGGTTATATGGAATTTCTGCAGGTGTATCACCTAATGGAAAACCTGTATATGGAGCTAGTTTTTATATTAAACCCTAAATAAAATGCAAAAAAAGAACTCACTCGTCCCTTCATTTAGCTTTGACCAGTTCACAAAAGAACCAGTGAAAGCGTTCCTTCTCATCACCCTTGCTGCAATTGGCTATCTCTATGTGGATTCCAAAGTGCAATATGGTGAACTCATTGAAAAGCAAAGTGCTAAAATTGAAAAGTTAGAATTGAAAATTGACGAGCTCACCTCTCAGTTGAAAAAATCAGATAGCATTGCTGCTGCCACCACTTCTAAACTTATTCTTTTACAAGAACTTGGGAAAATCAAATGAAACATAATTACATTATAATAATTGCTTTTCTCTTCACCTCTTGCATGGCAAAGGTTATTGAGAAAAAAGAAGAGGCTCAACCATCTTACGATAGCGTTTTAGCTGCCTCTCACAAATTGCATGATTCTATTCTTGTGTACATTCCAAAGGTGGATAAGAAAATAGAGAAGCTTGAGAAAGGAATAATAAATAATGTAGAAGAACTTAAGAAAGAGAATCAGTCTCTAAAGAAAGACGCAATGGTTGTAAAAACCATTACAGTTAGAGACACTGTGTATATTAAAGAAAAGACAAACTTCTGGGGTAAGAAGAAAGTTACCACAGACAGTGCTCAATCTGTAGATTCAACAGTAGTAGAACATGAAAATGATTAAGAACTTTTTTTGGAGCCTCTTTTCAGAGGATGGAAAGATTAGTAGCAAGAGATTCTTTGGTGGTATGGCTGCTACATCTCTTTGTGTTACATTAATAGCTAATAGTTTTTCTCATGGAGAGATTAAACCGTCTGACATATTGGTTGAGGCAACAGCTGCATTTGCTGCGCTGTCTCTTGGAATTTCCGCTTGGCAAACCGTTAAAAAAGGAAACAATGATTAGTACATCAAAACTTTCTACAAAAGTTCCAGCTCCTGTAATGCTGGAGATCACCTCTATAATTGATAGATTTAATATGACAAATCCTCTAAGGCTTTCCCACTTTCTTGCACAAGCTGCACATGAATCTGGGAACTTTAAGTTTCTAAAGGAGAATCTAAACTATTCAGCTGATAGCTTATTGAAGGTGTTCCCTAAGTATTTTAAAGACAAGGCTACAGCAGACAAGTATGCACGTAATCCAGAGATGATTGCAAACAGGGTGTATGCTTCAAGGATGGGCAATGGTGATGAGGCTTCTGGAGATGGATTCAAGTTCAGAGGAAGAGGTTATATTCAGCTTACTGGCAAGGATAATTACAAGGCATTCTCTAACTTTATTGGAGAGGATTGCGTAGCTAATCCAGACCTTGTATCAGATAAGTATCCACTTGTAAGTGCATCATGGTTCTTCGACAAGAACAACCTTTGGACTATTTGTGACAAGGGAGCAACAGATGATGTTGTAACAGCTGTTACTAAAAGAGTTAATGGCGGTACACATGGACTTGCTGACCGCATATCTAAGTTCAAACTGTTCAATTCTGAACTAGCATAAAATAAAAACCTGATCATAATGGCAAAAGGAAAAGGTTCCTCAGACGCAAGGAAGGTTAACTTTGGAAAGAAGAAGAAAGGAAAGGCTAAAAGAGCTTTCAATAAACACGATCGTTCTGAAAAGAACTACCGTGGACAAGGTAAATAATTTAACTAGTTAGAATTAATCTAATTAGTTAACTTAAATTATTCGTAGCTCATTGATTATCAATGAGAGTTACATAAATTTGTATATTATGGCTATTTTATCTAAACAGATAGGATATAGTCAAGAGTCAACCCTCTTGTACGAACTTCTTAGGGAGCTCACTAGGCTTTCTGCAATTACGTCTAAACTAGATAATATTAACGTAATTGTTGACGATGGTATCACTTATGCTGATAGTACAGGACTAGATGCTTTTGCTAGACTTAGAACATCTACACCATTCACTCTTGGAGACTACAAACATATCTATGGACTAAATATAAACTTTATAGACAAGTTGACAAATGGTGGAACTGTTACATTTCAACCAGATCAGGCAAGTGCTTTGTTAGCTACAACATCAAATCCTGCAAGCAGTGCTGTTCATCAGACAAAAATCTATCACAACTATATTCCTGGAAAGAGTCAATTGATATTTTCAACTATTTGTTTTAAAGCTCCTGTTGTTAATGTTACAAAGAGAACAGGGTATTTTGATGAGAATGATGGTATCTATTTTGAGCAAAATGGTGCTGGTGTCTTAAGTTTTTGTGTAAGAACAAGTACTAGCGGAACACCAAGTGATGCTTCTAAAGTGGCACAATCCTCTTGGAACACAGATAAGTGTGATGGTACAGGACCTTCAGGATACAATTTAGATATAACCAAAACACAGTTCTTTTATACAGACTTCACATGGTTAGGTCTTGGTAGAGTGAGATGTGGGTTCTTAGTTAATGGACAATTTATAATAGCTCATGAGTTTAGAACATCTAACACAATCGATGTTCCTTACATGGCTAATCCAAATCTACCTGTAAGATGCGAGATATTTAATACAGGAGCTACAACAGGTGGATCATTCAATCAGATATGTTCAACAGTTATGAGTGAAGGTGGGGATGCTGATGCTGGTCAAGACTGGTCAACATTAAACACAACATTAAGATCTGTTGCTGCAGGAGCTACGCTTCCTTTGTTAGCAATTAGACTAACTAACACATTCCAAACCTATCCAAATAGAGTGTTTGCTCGTCTCCAAGAGTTCAGTCTTTATTCAGTGAAAGAACCTCTTACGTATATAGTGATAAAACTTCCAGATTCTTCTTTCTTAACTGGGGAAACATGGAATCCTGTAGACGCAAGATCTGCTGTAGAATTTAGTGTAAATGCTACAGCTTACACAGATGGACTTGTATTTGCTTCAGGATATGTTTCTGCAGCTGTTGGGAACAGAGGGTCTGTAAATTCTGATCCAAGTGCATCAAATGCAAGACAAAATTACATTTCACAAAATTACGATTCTACAGATTCAGAAATCTACATAATTGCTGTTACCAATCTTGGAACAACAACAACAACAGCAGGAGCATCTATTCAGTGGAGAGAAGTATATTAAAATAAAAAGAAATGGCTAACAGACAAATAGGTTGGAGTACAGAGTCTAATTTGCTTTGGCAAATAGGCAACCAGATTGATAGAATGACAGGTGTCATTGGGTCAACTCTGTCTACATTTGTTCCTCAATCAAGAACATTAACAATAAATGGTGTAACATACGATTTGTCTGCTAATAGGTCTTGGACTGTAGCAACAGGATTATCAGGAACTATTGCCACTGGTCAAGTTGCTTTTGGATCTGCAACGAATACCATTTCAGGAACTAATAATTTGTTTTGGGATGCTGCGAATAGTGGTTTAGTAGTTGGCAACAATGTATTGAGTTCATTTTTTAGATTAGGAGTAAATGGTAATATAGTTGTATCGGGAACATCTCCTTATATTACTTTTAACACCGCAACAAATAGTGGAAGCACTCCTGCATACATTCAATTCACAAATGCTACAAGTAAATTTGACATAGTTTCAACGGGTGCAATTGAGTTCTTCTCAAATGCAAATGCACGAATGAGGTTGTTTGGTACGGGTAACTTGGGAATCAATACGGGTTCAACCGACAGCGGTCAGCGTTTGCAGGTTAATGGTGATGCGTTTATAAAGGGAAGTGGAGCAACGAGTGCGACAAATGCTTTGTTGGTGCAGAATACAAATGGAACTCTTATATTTAGTAATGACAATAGTGGAACAACAACTGTACAGGGTATTACAAATAATGATAGTTCAGTTTTATTCAGGGTTCGTCAACAAAACACTAACACAAGATTTTCAGTAAACGCATTAGGACAAACATTTATTGGTGGTGATGCAAATGCTGCAACCGATACACTTTTGAGAATTGAAAGGAATTTTAACCCAACAAGTGGAACGGCAACACATATAACAACATTAATAATCCCGACCATCAACCAAACAGGTGGTGCAAACGGCATCACAAGAGGTTTATATATTAATCCTACATTAATTGCTGCTGCCGATTGGCGTAGTATTGAATGGTCAAACAATAGCGGTTGGGGATTGTATGGGGCAGGGACTGCGAATAATTATTTGGGGGGTGCATTAGCAATCGGAACATCAACATTGACGGGGTATAATTTAAGAATAAGCAAAAATATCACTGGAGCAACAACTGGTGTTGGTGTGGCAGTTGATGGAATTATTTTATCAGATGTAACCTCTGTGGTAGCATCATATTTAAGCAGACCTTCAACAAATGATTCATCATTTAATTTAGGTACATTAATACACTTTTCAGTAGGACAAGGTACATTTCGTTCACCCTCATCCGTATCAGACCAATATGGATTTCTTGTTAATAATGAATTAATAGGTGCAACAAATAATTACGCATTCTTTGGGAACATTCCAAGCGGCACAAATCGTTGGAATCTATACATGAACGGAACTGCTGATAATTACCTTCGTGGAAAATTATTGATAAATACCACAACAGTTGGAACTTTTCTACTTGATGTCAACGGAACGGCAAGGGTGAGTGGTTCGTTAATAGGAGCAGGAGCATTATCAGCAGGTAGTGGAAGTATTGCTTTTTTAACCGCAGCAACAACGAGTGGGAATGTTCATTCTGCTGCTATTGGTTATAATGCAATTTCATCAAATGCTCATGCATTCGCTTTTGGTTATAATTCATCGGCATCAGCAAACCCATCATTTGCTTTTGGTTATGATGCACAAGCGAGTGGTTCCCAATCAACTGCTTTTTCTAATGGTAGAGCAGTTGGCATATATAGTATTGCTGGGGGTTATAGAGGTAGTGCAGTTGCTTCACATTCAGTTGCTTTTGGATATCAAAGTAGAGCCTATTTAAATGGTCAGTTTGCAATTTCTGGTGGTAATATGGACTACAATGGAGATTCGCAATATTCAGTTTATACGGGGAGTTTAAATACAGGAGCAGTTGGTAGCGGTGGAACATATAGTTTCACGGGTGTTAGACCTTCAAATGGAACATTTGGTAGTGGTGTATCTCAAATATGGTTTGTTGAAGCAAAAATTGTTTTTGCAGTTAAGGGGAAAAATACAAGTGTAACTGAATTTAATTTGGATGATACATACACTTGCGTTTATAGGCTTGCAGTAAAAAGTAATTTCGGTACCGGAACATCAATAATTGGAACACCAACATTAAGCATTGCGTTTAATGATACAAACATGGCAACAACATCGGTTTCATTTACTATTGTAAGCAATAACCTTGTTGCAAATGTAACACCACCAACGTGGGCAAGTGCTGGTCAAGTTATATTTAGAGGTACATTATCTTATGAATTAACTGAATTAGGTAACTACGCACAAATATTTTAATATCTAAACAAATAAAAATGGCAAAACAAATTGAACCTATCAATGTATGGGTAAATGGCGAAAGCAAACAAGCGGAGTATTTTCAAGTTACTTGCATCAATGACAACTATGAAAATTCAGCAACGAATTATTGGCAGTTGTTCACCAAGGTTATACAAATGAATGGTATTGATGAAGATTTACCCGTTGAAGTACCAGGCGAACAAGTTGCTCAAGGCAATCTAACGATTAGCGGACAGGACTACATCAATTGGGGAGACCAACCTGCAATGGCAATCAATGCTTGGATCTATGATTGGAGCGCTGAGCAACTTAACTTGACAATTATTTAGTCTAAAACATTTAGACATGATGAACAAACAAATTGGTTGGAGTAATGAGTCTAATCTCTTATGGGAGATTGGTAAGAAGCTAGAAAGGCTCATACAAGTGGTTGGACCAGCTCCTGGTCCACCACCTCCACCACCACCAGCATTAAAATTAACATTTGGATTAGGTTTTCCTGTTGGTGATGCTACTGATGTTTCACTATGGAATACACTACTTGGTTCATCATTTACAACATCTACAGTAGATGGACTTACTGCTAGTCTTACTGGTGGTTCTGGTTTTACTTTATTAACTTATTGTTTATATGACGCAGGACTTGTTAGTATTATAGATGAAGCAAGTTTTGTACTTGGTGGAGAAGATTCTTGTCTTGCATACAATGCTACTTTAACAACAGTGAATCTTCCAGCGGCAGTAAATTTCTCAGGAACTCGTAATTTTGAAAATGCAGGATTTATTATTAGTAATATTACATTCAATCTTTCAGCTTGTACTCAATTGGGAAATACAGTAGGAAATAATAATGTATTTAATGGAGTAGCAGGAAAAAATATAACTCTTACTATTCCTGCTAGTCTAATGACTTGTAATAGTGGAAATCCAGATGGAGACATTCAAAACCTACAGGCTAACAATACAGTGACAATAGTTACAACTTAAAAACAAAAATAATGAGCAACAAACGCTTTTTAAAAGCATACGCAAGATTTGATGGTTCAGGAAGGATCGTTCCTTCTTCCACCATCCTTAGAAAGAATAAGCCCAAGGTGGGTGATTGGAAAGAAGTGCAAACATATTTGTGTTGCAATGGAACAGAATTGTTTTACACTCCATCTCTTCCAATTATCAATCTTCAGCTTGCTATTGAATGTAATGGTTCAGTTGTTCACTCTGAATTCATCTTTGGTGAATGGTTCACTCTAAATGAATTAGTGGATGCTATGAATGCTGATCCTCTTACAAGTGCAATTGGGTATTTTGTTGCTCAGTCTGACGGATCTATAAAACTTACAGTTCCAGATGCTGTAAAACAAGAATATTGTCCAACAGGAATAATGTCATTTCAGGCTGTAGCTTCTTAAATTCTAAACAATGGCTAGTAATCAAAGATTACTGAAAGCATATCTTCGTTATGATGACACTGGTAGGATAAGTCCTGGCAGTCTTGTCCTTAGAGGAAATATGCCCAAAGGAAGAGGATGGGTAGAAGTTCCAGCATATGAATGCTGTAATCCTTTTGTTTCAATCTCTAATACAATAATTCCAGGAGGAACACCAGGAACAATTTGTGTGTATGCATTTGAAATATATTGTGATGAAGTTGGTGTCCTTGGTGTAGCTATGGATTTTGGTAACACACTTACAAGTGTATTAGCTGGATTAAATTCTACATATGGATTTCTTGGACAATGGATAGCTCCTAATAGTGAAACTATTCAACTTAATTTAAAACAAGATGTTGCAAATAATTTGTGTCCTAATGGAACATTAACAATTGCATTTTTCTGTGGAGGATAATATAAAACAATAAACAATGGGTAATAAAAGAATTTTAAAGGCTTACGAACGTTACGATTATAATGGAAAAGTGGTTCCTGGTAGCCTAGTTCTCAGGGATAGGATTCCTAAGAATGGTAAATGGAAAGAACTTACAGGATACCAATGTTGTAATGATATAATACCAGTATCACTTCTAGGATTTAAAATGTTTGTCACTACAGTTGATAGTAGTAGTCTTTTTGAATTTACTTTGACAGCTTCGGAATCTGGATCTATTAATTTTATTTTAGACTGGGGAGATGGTAGTTCTTTCCAACCAGTAACTATTGCATCAGGAGCTAGTCAAGTTTTAAATCATGAATATGCTGACGCAAACGAGTATACAGTGACATTAGGTTTTACTAATACTTCTTATGAGAATATATCTGGTTTAGAAGCCTCGCAATTTGTTCTTAAAGGAATAGACAATGTTTCTTATATATCAAGTGTTGTAAATTTAAATCTTACAAATAGTGGAATTACAACACTTAATTTAGGAACTATGCCTAATCTGTTTGAGATATATTTAACAGATTGTAGTTCATTAACAGGATCATTGTTTACAGGCTCAACTCTTCCAGCTCTTTCTCTTGTGTATGCTAATAACACATCAATAAGTAATGTTGACATAACAGCTACACCAGATTTGTATGTTCTCTATTCATCAGGCACTGCAATAACAAACAGTACAAATATAGATAACATCTTCATTAACATTCTTGCTAACGATAGAACAGGTGGTGTAATTGTTCTAACTGGAGGAACTAACGCTGCTCCAACAGCTGCTAGTGCTGCTGCTAGAGCCACTCTTGCAAGTCTTACGTATGATTATTATTTAGCTTATAATTAAAAACTAACATAAAATGGCAAAATCCCTATTTCCAGAAGACATGATGTCAAAGTCTGGAGGAGCTATGACTCTTGAAACCATCGCAGCAAAGCTCACGTATTTCCATGAACAGTTGCATTTATTGCATTGGCAGACAAGCTCTTATGCTGAACATCAAGCTCTTGGAGGATTGTACGATTATTTACATGATTTCAAAGATGGATTGATTGAAAAGATTATGGGATATACAGGGAAACGTCCTGGTGTTTATAAAATTGATGCTCTTACATCAACACCTGCTGCTTCTGTAGTTAGTGAACTGATGTCATTTGCTTCTAGCCTGAAAGATTATGGTGAAGCAAATTCATATCACGATGTATGTAATCTTGCTGATTCTCTTTCTGGAGAAGCAGCTAAAACAAAATATCTGCTAACTCTGAGTTAATGCAAATACAAACAAAATTCTTCCCACAGGTGATGCCAGATAATGAATTAGCTTATCTGGCACATCTTCAGGGAATCATTGATTCTGTAGATGAGCTTTCTACATTAGAGATAACAAAGAATCCTAATTCTTACCACTTTAGACTAGCTCCTTCTCTCCCCATGTACAATGACATGTTATTGGAAGAGCTATTAAAGTTCCACAATATGCTCCAAATACAACTGGATCTCTCCAAGAGTATAAAAAGCAGTGCAACAATAGTCTTTAACATATCGATATAAAAAATAAATTTGGCAATTCCAAATTTATTATCTATATTCGCCCCTAAAACCAAAAATTAAATATATGTCACAAACTTACGACAGGAATAAAGCCTATAAATGGACACCAAATGATGAATTCCTTCTTTCTGGAGCAGAATTTGGTACAATATTAAACGCTTTCCGTGCTGTTCTTTCTACACCAGAAGCTCAAAAAATCATAATGGTTGAAAGAGCTAATGAAGCAATTGAAAGTGTTTTAGCTAGAGCAGTGGAATCAGGTCAAGTTGTGGAATCTATAGAAGATAATCCATCATCACTATAAACATGAACCTCTGCGGTATACATATAAAAGAATTAGATAAAGACGGACTATGTTCAATTTGCTTGATAGAATCTCAAAAATAATGGCTACAATTAAAAAACTATTGCAATCTTCTCCAAAGATGCGTAATGTAACACCTGTTCCGAATGGTCCCTTGGTTAAGAAAAAAGGACCATACAAAGGATCTACTCTCAAAGATGGTGGAAAGGTTAACGTTGAAGCTGGTGGAGAGAAGCATGTAGTTTATAAAGCTGCTAAAAAGAGTAATAAAGCTACCAAAGGAGACATAATTGTAAACCATCCTACAAAAGACAAGGGTCAATGGGACACAATCAATCTCACCAAAAAGGGCAAAGCTAAAACTGTTAAAGAAGGTGTGGCTGCTACAAAGAAATGGCACAAAGACAATCCTGATTACAAATATAAAAAGTCTAAATAATGGCAAAAGCAATGTCAAAAGCTAAAAACATCTCTGCAGGTGTTGGTGGCAAAGGAAAGAAAGCTCCTATGGTAGATCCTAAAGGTGCTTGGACAAAGATTCAAGAACGCACACTTGGTGCTAAGGGTAAGAAATCATCTAAAAAGAAATAAAATGGCAGCTGCTAAGAAAATTAAGAAGGCACAAGTTGGTGGCAAGTATCAGTCTATGGGAGATGCTACTAAAGTTAGTGCTAAAAAATCCAAATATGTTTCTGAAGACGGAAACTATAAAATGAAATTTAAAGGTGGGGATGATAATTCTGCACCTACCAGTGCTGTTCAAAGAAGAACAGTAAAAGGATTTTTAAAAGGAGCACCAAAAGCTGCTGGTAAAATGACTTTGAAATCTGGTGGTAAAGTTTCTAAAAAGAAATAACCATGGCTACAGATAAAAAGTGGATGCAAAAAGCTTCTGCTTCTATTAAACGTAGAGGTACAGAAGGTAAATGCACTCCCATCACCAAACCTGGATGTACAGGTAAAGCTAAAGCCCTAGCTAAGACATTCAAAAAGATTGCTAAAGCTCGTAAAGGTAAATAAGATGGCTAGAATACCTAAGAACAAAGTGTATAATCCACAGAAAGCAGAAGCTTATGTAGGAAAAGATGTTCTTAAGAATGGTGGTAAAACACCTGCTTGGACACGTTCTGAAGGAAAAGATCCAAAAGGTGGACTCAACCGTAAAGGTGTTGCTAGCTATAGAGCTGCTAATCCTGGATCTAAACTTAAGATGGCAGTAACCACTCCTCCTTCAAAATTAAAGAAGGGTAGTAAGGCTGCTAATAGAAGAAAGAGTTTCTGTGCAAGGATGTCAGGGGTTAAAGGACCTATGACAAAACCTAACGGTAAACCTACAAGAAAATCACTGGCACTTAAAAAATGGAATTGTTGATATGAAAAAGATGATTAAACGTAAAGATGGATCTGTATCACAACATGGTTTGTGGGATTCTATTCGTGAGAACAAAGGATCTGGAAAGAAACCTACAGCACAAATGTTAAAGCAAGAAAAGAAGATTAAGTCACAAACTAAAAAGAAATAATTATGGCAACTGTTAAGAAAATTAGAAGAGCTCAAGATGGTGAAGATGTACCATGTCCTCCAGGTGGGGGTGGAAAATGTAGACCATCTGGTTCTCCCAGATTTTCTATAGGTGCTAGTACTTCAGGAGGAAAAGGAAGAAGTTATAAAATAACTAAAGAAGATGAGGAAGAGGGTAGAATAAAAAGGATTGGTGAAAGAATAAAGACTAGTGCTAAGAACTCTGTTCCACAATCAACTGCTCCTGGTGTAAGAGGTGAAAAGAAAGGAAAAGAAAGTTTTTTTGGTGGTGATAAAGATATTAACGAAGCTAAATACGGAAAGAAAATGACAAAGATTAAAAAAGCTCAAGTAGGTAAACTTGTAACTAAGAAGAAAGCTGCTGTAGATTCAGTTGAAAGTGAAATGTATCCTGGTAAGATGATTCCTAAATCTTCTGTAACCAAAGGACCATACATCACTCCTAAGAAATCTACTCCTAAGAAGAAAATGAAATCTGGTGGATCGTTCCCTGACCTTAATAAGGATGGTAAGATCACTAAGGCTGACATTCTTAAAGGACGTGGAGTTATTAAGAATGGTGGTAAGATGGCAAAGAAAGCCAAGTCTGGAATGAAAATGATGAGTGGTGGTAAATGTAAATATGGTTGTAAATAATGACATCAGGTAAAGCTAAGAAATCAGGCAAACCTAAAAAGGCTCCTAAAGTTCCTAACTCTAGACCTAAGGATAATTATATGAAGGAAGCTGACACAAAGCTTCGTCTTAAGAGTCCTCAGTGGCCTATGAAACAAAAGCGTTTATCAAAATAATAAAAGCCCCTTTTTACAGGGGCTTTTTTATTACAGCGATGTCAGCTCATAGAACCTTATTGCATCTTCTGGTTCTAAATAGATTTCTGTCTGATAGGTGTTGCGCTCACGCTTGTATCCCTTCATTTTATTTGTCTTAGGATCTACATCAGGAACCTGTTGAGCTCTTTCATGTATATCATCCAACAATACAAGCATCCTACCATCTTCCATAGACACTGCTCTAATCACTTTCTCAATGTTAAAGCTGTCTTTGAATAACTTAAACTCAGGTGCTTCAGGAGTTCCACCTGCCACTTCTTTGCGTGTAAACACGAATTGATTTTTCATTTTGTTTGTTTTATTTACCGTATTCATAATCTAAAATCTTACCAACAATGTCACTCCTGTGATTCTCTTTGAGCTTGATGTATTGTATCTCTTCTATTCTCTTAGAGAGCTCAATAGCATATGCTAATCCATTCATTCCATTGTCTCTGATGTCTGTTTGTTCCAGATCACCATTAATGATAATCTTTCCTGTCTTACCTATTCTTGTGAGAATAGCAAGCATTTGAGCCTTTGTCAAGTTCTGAGCTTCTTCTACAATCAATAGGTCATCAATGGTCTTACCCCTGATGAATTGTACAGGATAGGTGAGAATCTTCTTTTGCTCAAGTAGTTCTGTTATCTTTAGATGATCGTAGCACTTAAGCAGATTCTCTTGGAATGCTTCTAGATAGGGATTAAATTTATCTTCTATCGCTCCAGGAAGAAATCCTAGACTGTTCCCCACTTCAATTGTAGCTCTTGTAACAAACACCTTTTCACATTGCTTCTTAAAGAGGAAATCTAAAGCACACTGTGCTCCAACTAATGACTTACCAGATCCAGCTCTACCAGTGATGATAACAATTTGATTATTAATAATCAATCGTTTAGCTTCGATCTGTTCTTCATTTAAAGAAATCTTGTATGATATTTCTCCTTTCCTTACTCTATTCGGTTCCTTCATAAAATCTTAAATTTGTTTGATTGTATTTAGCTAAAGTTAATTTATAACGTAACGTGTTAACGTTCATGTTAATAGATTCTGCTGCATCTTTAATAGAGTTAAACACTTCTTCTGTAACAATGTTTTTTATCTTTTTAGATCTAGCATGATTTAACGATTTTAAATGTTTAGTAACTTCACTTTGAGATTTGTTAAACATAGGATTTTTTTCTCCTAATTTACTTTCTCTATATTTTATTTTAGAAAGATCAGATCTAATCGTACCTGTTAAAGAGTTGCTAATTTTTTGCTTAGTTTCACAAGTATGTCTAAAAAGTCCTTTTTTATTTTTATTATAAGGAACATTTCCTTTTCCTACACCTTCTCCACCAAATGAACAATTTAAACCTCGTTTAAATGAGTTATATTTATTTATATAAAATATCTCTAAATTTGATAACTCTTGTTTTGAATTTGCAGAATCTATTACTTCCCATGTATGAGAAATCCACCCATACTTTTGAATAGACCTACATATTTTTATTTGAGTTTTAACATTTCCATTTTTATATTTTTTAAATCGTTCTTTTACATTAATTGATTTACCAATATAAATCAGTCCTGATGGAGAAGTTATTTTATAAATGTGTCCATATAAAACAGTACTATTTAAGTTTTTCATACTTAATTTTTAGTTGTTCACGTCTGTTATTCACTTCTTCATATCTGTATATGTCTATTTCAACTTGATCATGTTCTTCCCATGTAAGGAATATGATGTTCTCTGGATCATATGCAGCTTCTGGATACTTTTCTTTTGGAAGTATATGATGAAAGAATATTGTCAATGGCTCACTGCCTAATCTAACCCCACTCACCTCAGAGAAATGTCTTCGTTGGTTCCATAGTTCATTAAAGAAATCTTTCATTTCTCTTCTTTGGATTCCACATTTTCCACTGGTGCATGTCCATTTTCTGGTCTTTGGCATAGATTTTCTAGGCTTGTGGGCAAAACAATATTCGCTTTCAGCGTTCTTCCCACATGTTTTACATTTCATTTACACCTTGTTGTAGGTTTTGAATTTAGACCTAGAATTGTACATATCAATTAGAAAGTTAATCTTCTCTTTCCAATCATTGTGAACTTTCTTCTTACGCTTATCTATCTTCTCTCCTTCTTGAAACAGTTTTTCGATTTCTTCATGTAAGTCTACAAGACTTATATATTGTTTCTCAAACAATTTTAAGTCATAATCATCAATATGAAGTATTAAATTACTCTTCGCCATACATTCTATATTGTTTTTCCATTAGAAATAATATCAGATAAACATCGTTCATTTTTGCCACTTGTCTATCAGAAGGAATGTAATATAGGAGAATAGCTTCTAACCAGTCATCAGGAATATCTTTAAGAAGAACATATTCTCCAATAACACCATTCCATCTATAGAAGTATTGTCTGATAAGGGAGAATGGATGGTCTTCTATATACATACTAAAATCAATCACACTCCCTTCTTCACTCCATCCCCATCTAGAATAATCTAGTCCTCCATCCACCATGGCATTACCACACTTACAGTGTTTGTAGTCATGCCTATGGTAGCTTTGTATAGTGTCATCACATAGATTACAATATACAGCGTTATAGAATAGAGTTTTCATAAGAATTAGTTAAGTGACATTAGCCAAGTTTTGGCAGCTTTAATGGTCATAAAGTTTTTACTAATCCTTACACCATTAACGTATTTCCTAGCTCTGTAGGTTCCATTGTCTGTCTTGTAGACGTTGTTTGTCTTTTTCATATTTGTTTGTTTTAATTTAAACCCGTACTGCCGAATGCCCCAGTTCCTCTATCAGAACTATCTAGAGAATCAACTTCTAACAATTCAACTTCCTGCACCTTATCAAAGAATATTTGAGCTACACGATCTCCCACTTGATAAGGGAATCCAAAGTTATTACCTATAGGAGAAAATACTGCCATCCATTCTCCTCTGTAGTCACTATCAATTACACCAAATGAGTTGTTTAAAACCCATGTGTATTTAGTTAGATTACTACGAGGTACAATGATGCCCTTCCATCCAACAGGAATCTCTGTAGCAAAGCCCAGACCCACCTTGATTTTACCATCATTCATATTGCTCACACTGTGAGCATATACATCATAACAAGCAGCGTGAGAGCTCCCCTTAATAGGGAGCTTCACATCTGCATGAAGTTTCTTAAATTTCACTGTCAACATCAGCTTCAATTTTGATTTCTGTTTGTTTAATCTTAGTTTTAATCTTCTCCTTAATATCGTTATAGAACTCTTCGTTGTCTAACAATAGTGCACTAAATTGCTCAATATCATACTTAGTTTCACCAAAGGTAATAGTTTTTCCCCATTTCTTGAAAATTTCGTAATCATTTCCAAGTTCCATGATTTCCTTCACCTTATCAATACCAAGACCATAAACAATCTCAAATTGATGAAGTCTATAGGGAGGAGACATTTTGTTCTTAGTAGCTTTCACCTTGGTCAGATTTGCATAATTCACATCACCTTCTTTCAGCAAGCTTTTGCTCACCTCAATACGACAATCTGAATAGTATTTCAGCGCATGCCCACCTTGTGTAGTGGTAGGATTACCAAACATAACGCCAATCTTCTCACGATATTGACTAATTACAATTACACAAACATTGTGTTCAGATAGGGCAGATTTCATCTTTGGATAGGCAGAACTATTGAGTAGAGCTTTTTTACCAATAGACGAATCACCCACCTCACCATCTAACACCTTCTTAGGAATTAAACTTGAATCACTGTCAATAATAACAAGATCAATAGTGCCAGTGTTTATCATCTCCATAGCAATGTTAAATCCTTCCTCACCACATGATGGTTGAGCAATTAACATCTTTGTTGTGTCAACACCTATTTGCTGAAAATAACTTTTATCTACAGCATGCTCACCGTCTATATAGAGCACTGTTCCACCTTTCTTCTGACATTCTGCTACAACATGTCCACAGATGGTAGATTTACCTGTACCCTCCCATCCCATGAGTTCATACATCCTACCCTTAACAAATCCACCAACTCCTAGTGTAATCCAATCAAAACCTACACTTCCTGTACTAATAACATCGTGTTCTCCACCTGACTTACTATCTAATGTAAGCACTGTGCCTACACCATACGTCTTATTTAACTTGTCTAACGCTTCTTGAAACTTACTTCCTGATGATTCCTTTGCTTTTGCCATAATTTTTCTTTTACCAAATATACAAAATATAATTAAACGGGCCAAATAAAAAGCCCCAGGATAGGGGCACTACTTACAGTTTTGAATTAGCAGATTTATAAAATCTGCTAATGGTATCTCTTTATTATCTTCATAAAGTTTAAGTATTTTTTTCCTTGATACAACAGTACCATTTTTAGTAATTTGTTTAGAGTGTTTAAGATTTTCTTCTTGTGAACACCATTGAAGATTATTTAAATTGTTATTGAAAGGATTACCATCTATATGATTTACAACATATTGATCAGGATTTGGTATAGAGTCAAAAGTCATTAATACTAATCTATGAAGTAGAAATGAAAACTTTCTATGTCTTATGCGTACTCTTACATAACCTTTTGATATATGAGGTTTTATTTTAGACTTAGTAACTTTATTTCTAACTTCTCCATAATCAGATACTTCATATCCTGATATAAACTCTTTCCATTTCATAATCTTAAATTTAAAAAAAAGCCCCAAAGGATAGAAATCCTAGGGCGTATAAATCGAAAAACAACAACACTATATCTTTTTTGATTTCTCCAGTTCTTTATTACCCTTTACAGCAGGTTTTGTGTATGGGCAATGTCTGCATTTGTTCCCACAACAATATCCACGCTGTAAAAAATAAGCTTCTGTAAAAACAACTTTATCTCCATCGAGATAATAATGAACGTCTTTTATAAATTCTTGTTTCATTAGATGTTGATTTCGCACTGGGATCCACTACATGCACTCACTTGACCAAAATCCACTGAATCATCCATTTCAGTCACCTTAGTTAAATCAATAGATGTCAATGAGGTGATACGTTTGTTGTATTCCTCTTCAGTGATGTCCTCGAAAGGTGCTTGGGCATAACTGCCTCCAAAATAGGGGAGCACACTCAAACCATTATAAACTTCACGATTGTTCCACATCCATTCTCCTACAACTTCCCATTCATTTCTACCTCCTACAACAACTTCTTGATAACCATCTGGTGTAGTTACATAACCTCTTGCAGAATCAATAGAAATTGTAGCACTTACGTTATGTGTATTATCACCATTAATATGTCCTGGTTTAATCCATTCTAGAGAGAACTTCTTAACACGTTCTAATGTGTCAATAGCTGTCTCTGTACGGAAAATAGATCCTTCAGGAGCTTTAACAGGAATACGTACACATACAGTGTCTGTAGGACGAAGAACATCATCTTCACAGAGCTCTGGATGATTAACCATCAAATAGGCTGCCATGTCCTCATTCTTATTAAACCTCATAGTCCTGAGGTAATAAGGAGCATGCCATGCATGAATTCCACTAGCTGTACCTAACACCAGACTGGTTGTACCACTAGGCTTAATACATGTAATCCTAGCTGCTTCATTGGTTCCTATTACAGAGCTAATCATGCTGTTCATCACCTTGGCTACATGAGCAGCAATGTCAAGATTGTAGTTAAGAATCTCACCACTTCCTATTCCTGTCATACCAATTCCCAATAGAGCATCCTTTTGTGTTGTCTTAGCCCAAATAGGTCTCAGATAGTGGAAGTTAGAGAATCCAGCCTGAAGTGTTCCAAAGAACGCAGCAATAGCTACACGCTCATTAAGATCATCTTGGCTAGTTACATCACTTACATTCACCTCACAAAGATTACAGAACTGATAGGGTCTGAGAGCAATTTCACAACATGGATTAGTTCCCCAATCTTTATTGTTAGTCCAATAGATCCCTGGCTCACCAGATCCACTTGCCTCAATCCTCTTCCATAGACTAAAGAATTCTTCTTCTCCTACAACTCCCCTTTCAAGTACAGCACTGTTATTAGCCCTACCACGCTGCTCATTCAATTCATACCATGTTCCGTACTTACATGTAATCATCTCCTCATCATTGTGACTAAACAGAGCAATCATAGCACTCCTACGAATACCACCTGCAAGAACACTGTTAGCAATGTGACAAAGAATATCATGACACTCTAGAGGCGTAAGCTTATCTCCTTCTTGTTTCCTATCAAGAATAGCTTGTACATGTGACAAACAAATCTTAAGAGGTTCAGGACCAGGAGCTTTACCACCAGCTGTAATCAATCTAGCACCCTTCTGACGGATGGATCTAAAATCAAACTTAGGCATAAATCCACCTTCGAGATAGGCTTTCATTAACACCTTTACAGCATCAGCCCATCCCATGATAGAATCTTCAATAAGATAGTTCCTAGCCTTACCTGGTTTTGTAATAGCAGGAAGTTGATCAATGTGATGTTTCTGTACAGAATAACCTACACCTGTTCCCCCTAATAGCAAAAACATAGTTTCACTGAAGCTATGTAAGCTATCAATTGGAAGAAAACAGCAGTTGTAAATTCTTGAATTGTTCACCTCAGCAGCTGGACCAGCAAATTGAAGAGCTCTCATAGATGGTAACACCTTCTTCTCTTTAATCATTTCCCCACTACTTATGATAGCCTCTTCTAATGTAGGATATTTCTTAATCATCATGTTCTGATACCTGTTTACAATCTCTTCCCAGGTCTCTCTACGTTTTTGTTCTGGCAAATACTTTGCGTATTTACTGAACACGGTTATTTTCGACAATGCGTCTAATCCTAAATCCATAATTTTTTGTTTATTAGTTAAAAAAAGGGGATTGCAAACTTACTGCAATCCCCTCTAATAACCAAGACATTTTGAAAATTCTATCTAACCATGTCTCTTATTTTTCTACCAAGATCTGAATCATTAGGCGTATTTCTAACTATTTCAATCAACTCCTGATTTTGTGTCATGAGCTTCTCAATATAGTTACATCCATCCATTAATTCTTCTTGGAGATGTAGAAGATAGTTATCCTTGTTGTTTGCATGTAGGGTTGTTCCATACTTCCTAGCTCCTACTTCACTCCTACTTTTAAACTTGGCTATCACCTGGTCTACGATTGGGTCTGACATAGTCTTTCATTTAAGATTTTAAATGCTTCTGCTATAGCCTCTTGTTCAGCAGATTTTCTAAATAGATAGTCTTGACTATCCACTTCTCCTTCTACGCTATACCTAAACACTCTATGTTCATGGTCAAATGTTATATTGATGAATATACCATTGTCATCAAACACATCAAACATGCTTCTTGGAGATCCATTGAGTATTCTAGCTATTTTATCATCATCTATTCCCATTTCTCTTACATGTTCTTTAAAGTCTTCAGGAAGAGAATCATCGTTCAATGTTGATAGCATTACCTCCAAGTAGTAGGATTTAACCACCTTAGCTGCTTCTGGATACTTTTGTAATAGTTCTAGCATGTTATTGATTTTTAAGTTTTTCTGCACGCAGTGTCCACCATTGTCTTTCGTAATCACAGTCCATATACTGATCATACGGTAGAGTTTTCATGTATTTATATTCCCTTACAAGCAGATCGTTTCTTTCTGCTTCTAGTTCACAATAAATAAGAGCTGCCTCTCTACCTCTTTCTGTAATAATCTTCTGTACAAAGTCTTCGTTATACATGTTATTTTAAATTTTCAATATTAAGAATCTCTTTGTCTTCTATCCATCCCTGCCAAACTTCCATGTCATTATCAAATACTATACCAATATTCTCTTCCCAATAAAGTTTTAAGTCTTCTGATTTATTGAACACTCTAAATTGCAAACTTATCTCATCTTTAGATATTCCATTTTTCTTAACTTTAAGAATCTTTGGAAACAAATCTTGAAAATCTTTAGA
>Ga0247723_1000043_pt1 | contig 70178 bp, 65 predicted proteins | sample MSEWelMarce5H_FC_FD_189079 | JGI IMG/M metagenome (GOLD analysis project Ga0247723, IMG submission 189079) | Subsurface sediment microbial communities from gas well in West Virginia, United States - MSEEL Well Study Marcellus 5H_FC | ecosystem: Environmental > Terrestrial > Deep subsurface >...
GGGGGGTAGGGGGGGGTAGGCATGCCTATCGGTTTGTGTCCAGCCTCCTGAGCCCCGAAACTTTTTCGCAGGCGTCGCAGGCGTGGGGGGAGCAGGCTGACAATATATGACTTTCCCCACTCTCTGGAAAGATTTATCCAATACTCCCCTACAGAGAGGTCAGATGGTTCTTGTGCAACAGCCTCGTGCGAGTCGGGTCGTAGTGCGCAGGTTCTGCGAGGTCCCAAGCGCTGTCGTAGTCAAGCCAGCCCCATACATCTACTTGTCGGAACTCAGGAGGCTCAGGGCGTGCTACGAAGAGGACTAAGCCTTTGCCGAGTTGATGCTGGCGTACGGCTGCTGTTTCCCCTTTGCGGACGCGCCTCACCTCTATGTTGCTCCCTACATCTGGAACATCCCTGTATCTGGCGTGTTCCGACTTATGCCATACATGGCCGGACCAGTAACGATTTGTTGCTTTTGCGACCGCCAATTCGCAAATCGCTGAAGCGACCTGTGCGGTTCGGTCGTCTTCCATCAGTTCTTTTTTGTAGTGCGGAGCGTCGTTTTTATCCCAGTTAGCGGCGAATCTCGCTATCCCGACATTGCAGGCGTGTACATATTCCCAGGGTTCTAACGTAATAAGCATGAGGGCAGGATACCGCCATAAATATAAATACGCGCTTTGTGTTGCAGTTAGATTTATCTAATGCTAGGGTTTTGTCATGCAAGTTAGGACTTTTTTAGTAGCAGACACCCACTGGGGACATCAGCGCATATGCGAGTTTTCCGAGAAACACGGCGACAAGTTGCGCCCTTGGGATAGTGCCGCCGAGATGGACGAAGCGATGATTCAGTTGTGGAACGAAACTGTTCGCCCTAACGACAAAGTCATTCATCTCGGAGATGTTGCCATGCGGAAAGAACATGTAAAAACAATGTCAAAACTACATGGTAAGAAACTGCTGGTTAAGGGCAATCACGACAATTTTGATTTGGCTACCTACACACCGCATTTTTACGACATCGCAGGCGCTTTGTCTATTGACCGTTTTATGCTGACGCATATTCCTATTGCTTCACACCAGAAGTACCGCTACAGGGGGAATATCCACGGTCACCTACATTCCGAGTCTTTGCCCGACCCTTGGTACCAGTGCGTAAGCGTTGAGCAGACAGGTTTCAAACCAGTTTTGTTTGAAGAAGTAAAAGCACGCTACGATAATTAGCATGCCCGAATTAAACGCAAACACGCCGCCTATTCATTGTTATGTGAGAGGCAACTTTTTAACAAATCAGAGACATAGTCATGACTTGAAGTTCCCTGTTGTTATCTTCGGTGTTGCATCCATTACAGATAGAGCGCCAGTGTTCCACTTCTTGATGGAAGACGGTGGAATTTGGTGGAGAGCACCTATTAACGCTTTCTGCATGCGTGAAGACAGCCCTGTTGTGGACATTCATGACTTAGTGATGTGGAACTGTTTCTCTCCGTACATCACTGTCACTACATTTGAGCACATGCGAGGCAGGTCAATGACCTATGTAGACCGCCACAAGGAAGATGTAAACGGAAAGTACATGTTCACCCTTGACTGGCACCACCCAGATAATAATATTGTTGATTCTAATTACTCAATAAATTCAGCCAATCACAAATGCGGTCATGTTATTGAGAGAGCGGACGGCAACTTTGCCATTCAGCCGAATAATCGTGTACATCTCTGGGACCCTTCGCATACAACCAAGAAGGGCGTTCACTTGATTGACCGTGAGGTAAGTGACGATATTTGGGGGGTAGAAGATGGTTCCAAATGGCTTACTTCTGATGATTATTCTTATAATTACGATGTTCAAAACGTAGAGGAAAATAATGGATAAACAGACATTTAAATTCTGGGTTAACCGTTCTGGTGAACTAGAAGAAGATAGAAACAAATGGAAAGCAATCGCTAAAAGACTTTCTATTCCAGTTCATGACCCGAATTGTGAATACGCAGTTAAGTGTAGTTATTGTGACGCTTTGAAAGCAGTTGAGGAAATCAGATGAACGAGGAACATTCTCTTAAAAAAGAACCACAAGACGAAGTAAGCAGGCAATACTTGATTGCCAAGGTTATGGAACTTGAGAATCAAATTCGTGAACTGCAAATTCGCATTCATGAAAGCGCTCATAAGTTAGATTCTTCTTTTCAAGAGCGCGAGTATTGGCAAAAACTTGCTGCGAGGCAGCAATAGTGGGCTCTATTGGTTCAGTTACCGACTTTGAGTTTATTTTTAAACTTTGGATTTATGGAACTCTTGCAGCCCACTACATTATGAAAAAAACGCTTTATAGCGTTTCAGTTTGATTTATCCAAAGGAAAAATAATGCATTACAAAGAATTGCTAGATAACGGTTTTGTTCGTCTGGACGCCCACATGGCTGACGACATGTCTGTAGTCAACGCAGCCAGGGTTAGTTTCGCTAAGAACGAAGATGACAAGACTGAACTAACAAATGCTGATACGGGTCTTATCAACTTTTTGATGCGCGAGAAGCATGGAACGCCTTTTGAGCATAACTCGTTTAGATTTCATGTCAAATGTCCACTTTTTGTTGCCAGAGAATGGTTCCGACACAGAATTGGTTCTTTTAATGAATTCTCTGCTCGCTACTCAGAAGTTCCAAATGAATTTTTTATGCCAGAACTGAGTGTTGTTAGAACACAAGAAGGCAAACCAGGCGCTTATAAATTTGAACAAGCAAATATGGATGTTGCACTACGCACCAAGGCAACCATTTCATCTTCTTATGAACAAGCGTACGACGCTTACAAATCAATGATTGATGACGGCGTAGCAAAAGAACTCGCCAGAACGGTTCTTCCAGTTGGAATGTACACACAGTTTTATTGGACCGTGAATGCTCGTGCAATTATGAATTTCTGCTCACTTCGGAGTGCGGAAACTGCACAAATGGAAATCCGTGATTACTCTGTTGCTGTTGAAGAAATATTTAGCAGCGTTATGCCTGCAACCGCCAAGGCTTGGGTGGAAAATGACAGGGTTGCTCCCTAAAATTACTAATTAGGGAAAAATAAAATAGAAGGGTAAAAATGTCAAAATACGAGTTCGGTTCTACTGGAATCCAAATCAAGGGCAAAGACTCTTATCATGTTGTAAAGGTTCATGAAAAAGACGAATGGCTGTTGCTTCGTAAGCGAGATGATAAATACTTCCAGGCAGCAGCATTTTCTTCACCAGATGAAGCACGTTCTTTTGTCAATGCTTGTGATTTGACCCTAGGCAAACTAAAGTAGCCACATTGCCTTGGTGGCTCAATGGATAGAGCAACGGACTTCTAATCCGTAGGTTGTAGGTTCGAGTCCTACCCAAGGCGCAATTAAGAAATCAATTCCATCCCGAGTGGTAGAACTTTCATGCTCCTCGCAACACCCTGAGAAACAATAATAAGTTCCTGTTCTTCCATCTTTGAAAGAACCTTATGGGCGGTAGACGTAGAAAAAACACCTATGGCTGGCATTATGTCTCTAATGCTTGGTGCGTATCCATTCTCTTGTGAAAATTTCACAATAAAACTAACTACTGCAGTCTTTCGCTCTGATTCAACTCGCAATTCCGCTTCGGACCGAGTTTCACCTGGAAGCCTGTTCAACTTCGTTTTTCTCATCGTTAAATACCTTTCTCTTTAGTTTTTGCTTGTCAATTTTTCGTTGATAACGAATTTGCTCAACAATCTCCATCATATAGACGGCGATGTGATACTCGGGTCCCCAAATAGATATAGGGTGCAAGCCGATTTTGCTGGCAACATGCTCAGCATCATGAAGGGTTAATCCGTTCCTACTCCATCCGTAGAGGCGTTTTTTACGCACTCTTACAAGATGTTCAAGTTCAGCCATACCCGTGTCTGGGTACATCTTTAAAATGGCGTCAAAAGACAAAAGAGGTATAGGCAGTTCTGCGTCGGTCATACTGACCTTAGTTCAACGCCGTACAGTTTTCTGAACTGGCTTTTGATTGCCTTAATTGACTTTGGTGTGCCGTGGGTCATATAAACACGCCCACCGATTGACTCTGGTGGGTACAGTTTGTATACGCCTCTTTTGGTTTGCTCAACACGGAAACCGATTGACTCAACTTCTCTTATGATGGCATTCATTTCCTTGATACCGTGATTTTTCACCGCCACCTCCTGTGACGATTGAAATGTATCTAGGGTTTATGGGATAAACAACCCCGGTACGAACAAATTTTCGTAGAAAATCTACTTCTTGAGGAAAGTGAGGATTTTCTTGAACCAAGACTTCTTGGATACTGAAGAAATTACTTCAGCAATCTCGGCTACCACTTCTGGGTCAACTGAGATTTCTGCGATGTCATCAATCTTGATTACATTCTCTTCAATCTTCACTTTGGCTGGGCGTCCTGGCTTCTTTGCAGCAGCCTGCTTTGCCGGAGCCTTCTTTGCAGCAGCCTTCTTTGCAGCAGGCTTTTTAGCCGCTGTCTTTTTTGCTGTTGTCTTCTTCTTGGCTTGGGCTTTTTTCTGTGTCATGTCCTGTCCTGTTTTATTGTAAATTGTGGTGTACTTACAAACTATATCACTCTTCTAGTAGTGTTTCGGCATGGACGGTTTTTACCCAGATGAATTTTCAAAAATAGCATTGGCGCTTACTTCTGCGCAGATGGCTAAAAAAATCTTTATTGAAGAATCAGGCATCGGTGAAGACCTTGCCTTCAATTTCATAGGCTGGAAAGAAGGCCGCATAGTAACAATCTGTCAAATGAGCCAAAAGCATATGAAAGACCTTCCTGTAGAAAGGCTTCAAAGATGCGCGTCAATGCTTAGGATGATTCGTGGATTTTGGAATGTAGACAGCATCACAATGGTGGCAGAAGGATACTGCTCTCCAGATATTGAAAAAACTCGCGGTTTAGACTTATCTAAGGCTTTTCTTGATGACACAACTGGAGTGAGCGAATGCGTCACCGTAACACACGCAGAAGGCGACGATGTGGGTGGTGCTGAATTAACGCTTGTTTCTACTTCGTATAAATACAGACTCAACAGAAGAGCCGTATTTGAGCCCATAACTGTTTATCCAAACGGAGCGGTTAACGTGTTAAGAGATAAGAGTTTTCCGGCGCTTCTTTATAAAATTGTAAGCGAAGATTACGATTCTGAGTACCTAGACGAAGATGAGACTGCAGAAGCAATCAATAATCTAGGTTTTCACATACAAGTTTTCTATTAGTCCCCGGTCAGGGAATTGAACCCTGCTGCGGGTGTTTATAAGACACCTTGCGTCAACCAGACGCATCACCGGGGGTGGTAAAATTCCTTAATGATTAGTGGTCTTCCAGAAAAAGAAACATTGCCTGGCAATATAACAATTCACCGCGCCACTCGTCAACCATGTCTTGTTTGCGGACACCCTACAGGCGACTGTGTTGGAGAGTTGGAAGCGCCAAAAAAAATAGTTGGCTTAACTGGAGGCGTAATAGAGTCAATCAAAGACAAGCAAACGATTCTCGTAGAAGAAAATATTTACGAAGATAGACAAATTACTCCCTTCACAAAAGCGAGAGTAATTATTCATCACAAAGGCTCTTATGTGACCCTGGAGCAAGCAAAAAATTTGGGTATTGCTTAGACTGGTTTCCATCGACTAAGCGCGGTATGATAATTCCTATCATTAAACGAATACGGGGTACACGTGTCTACTTTTTTTTCATTCAGGCTTTCTGACGACTTCCTATCTGGGTATAGGGATAAGAAGCCACCTTTCGGCTACAGGGATGCAGGAGGAAACTCCGTTGGAGAAATTACTTTCCTTCGTACCTATTCACGTTTAAAGGAAGATGGAACAAAAGAAACATGGGTTGATGTTTGTGAGCGTGTAATCAACGGCATGTATTCACTTCAGAAAGACCATTGCAAGACCAACCGCCTTCCTTGGAACGACGCAAAGGCACAGGCCAGTGCAAAAGAAGCGTTTGACCGTTTGTTCCAATTAAAGTGGACTCCACCAGGTCGTGGTTTGTGGGTTATGGGCACACCTCTTGTGAATGTTCACAAAAACTCTGCTGCATTGCAAAACTGTGCATTTGTTTCTACTTCAGAAATGACAAAGAACAATCCAGCAAAGCCATTTGCCTTTCTTATGGAAGCATCAATGCTTGGCGTTGGCGTTGGATTTGACAACAAGGGTGCAGAGAAAGACTTCACTATCTATGAGCCAACAAAGCCCGTAGTTACTGAGGTTATTGACGACAGCCGTGAAGGCTGGGTTGCTTCACTTATTTCTATTATTAACTCATACTTAAAAGCAGACCAGAGTCCTGTTGAGTTTGACTACTCACTCATCCGCCCTGCTGGAACACCAATCAAAACATTCGGTGGTACTGCTGCTGGACATGCTTCTCTTGAGCGTTTGCACAAACACATTCGCTCAATGTTTAAGGGTCGTAACGGCGAAAAGTTGACACGTGTAGACATTGCTGATATTGGAAACATGATTGGTGTTTGCGTTGTTTCTGGAAATGTTCGTCGTTCTGCTGAACTTCTCATCGGCAGTCTTGAAGATGAGCAATTCTTAAACCTGAAGAACTCTGCAGTATTCCCTGAGCGTAACTCTTATGACCCAGATGCTCCAGGTTGGGGATGGATGTCAAATAACTCTGTAGAAACATCTGTTGGCAGAGACCTTTCTGGAATTGTTGAAGGAATTGCATTAAATGGAGAGCCAGGAGTTATTTGGCTTGACATGTCTCGCAAGTACGGTCGTTTAATTGACCCACCAAACAACAAAGACTGGCGTGTTGCTGGATACAACCCATGCGCAGAGCAGTCTCTTGAGTCATACGAATGTTGCACTCTTGTTGAGACTTACTTGAACCGTCATGATTCTTTGGATGATTATAAGCGCACTCTCAAGTTTGCTTATCTGTATGCAAAGACAGTAACGCTTCTCCCAACTCACTGGGAAGAAACAAACGCAATCATGCAGCGCAACCGCCGTATTGGAACATCAATGTCTGGTGTTGCCAACTTTGCTGACAATGTAGGAATGCCAGTTCTTCGTGAATGGATGGATACTGGTTATAATACAGTTAAGGCGTACGATGTTTCGTACTCTGAGTGGCTTGGAATTCGTGAGTCAATCAAGATGACTACCGTTAAGCCTTCTGGAACTGTTTCAATTCTTGCTGGCGAGTCTCCTGGAGTTCACTGGACACCAGGCGGAAAGTTCTTTAACCGTGCAATCCGCTTTGCTAACGATGACCCAATGCTTCCATTGTTTACGATGGCAAATTATCGTGTTGAGCCAGCATCGGAATCTCCAGAAACAACTTCTGTTGTATTCTTCCCAATTGAATCAGATGCTGTTCGTTCTGAAAACGATGTAACTATCTTTGAAAAGATGTCACTAGCAGCCGCTGCTCAACGTTACTGGTCCGATAACTCGGTATCAGTTACAATTTCTTTTGATGCAGAAAAAGAAAAGGAACATGTGGGCACTGTACTCCATATGTATGACGGTCAACTTAAGACTGTTTCGTTCCTACCTCAAGGTAACTTCACTTATCCGCAGATGCCGTATACGCAGATAACGGAAGAAGAGTACACAGAAGCCACAAAGGACCTTTTCCCCATTGATTTCTCTGGTGTTTACGCAGGCATGGCCGCTGATGCAATCGGCGAGTCTTATTGCACAACTGACTCCTGCGAAATTAAATTAATTAAGGACAATCAGGGATAATTACGCACATGGGGGTACCCATGATGTATCATTTACAAAGAGCGCCGCGAGGCACAATCACTTCCCCATAGGAGACAAAAATGTCAGCAATCATTGCACCACAAACCATTACCCTCACCATTCCAGGAACGCTTAGCACCAGCAGCATCGTTTCGGCAGCGATGCCTTTCAAGGGTGTCATTGTTGACGCTTATGTCGCTGTTACCACTGCTCCAGTCGGTTCTGCTTTGACCGCAGACCTCAAGGTTGGTAGTGATGTAGCAGCAGCGTTTTCAATTGCAGCCGCTGGAACATCGGACCAGGGAACCCTTACCGCGGCAAATGTTGACTTTGCTAAGGGCGACATTGTGAGCCTTGATGTATCGGCAGTTGGCTCAAGCACCGCAGGCGCAAACATGACCGTCACATTTGTTGTTGCTGAAGTTTCAGAAGCAACCCACATCACGGCTGTGGGCGTAAACGACTAATACTTACCTCCTAAGTAATTACAAAACCCCCGCTCCGTACAAATAGGAGCGGGGGTTTTGCTATCCCAAGGTAGCGGGAAATCTAGCCTTTTTTGATTAAAGAGCGTATGGTTTTACATTGACTACATTGTCTGGGATTGCAGCAAATCTGCACTTTCCGTTTGGTTCAACTGGGTTGGCAACAATCTTGCACGAAGAACCGCCCTCGTAAAGAATGCAGTTTGAGCATTTAACTCCGATATTTGCTACATCGTTCTGCCAAGCATCTTCATACCCAGACCAAATACCAGTGTAGTCTTTGTTAAATTTCCCATATTTGTTGGCTATCGCCACAAGGGCTGTGGCAAGTTCTCTTTCTTCATCAGTCACGAAAGGTTCTTTTTTTGGCTCGTTTTCAACCCTTATTGGAGCACCGCCAATAATTAGTTTTATTATTTCTTCACCGTTCATAATTATTTTTTCTTCTTCTTGGAGTTCTCGTACCTATCAAGCATTCTTCTGCCCTTAGCGGCGAGTCTTGCGGCATCTGATGCGTCCTGAGGCACTGGTTCGCCCCATGCTGCGGCTGATAGGGCAAGACGGGTAGGACGACCCTTTTCGTCTTTCATGGGCCCAGAAGGGTTTGTGAAGAATCTGGTAAGGAATGAGCCTTTACGACGCAACTTCTCGGGAGTGTTGGCTGCACCCATGACTCCAGGTTTAAGGTTTGCGCCTTCTGTTCTTTTAAAGAACTTGCGACCTGCGGCTGTAAGTCCACCTTTAGGGTCTTTTAGTCGTGCGCTTTTGGTTTCAACAGGAACACAGTTAGGGACCATTTTCCCTCTTTTCCCCATTTTCGTTCCAACCTGTTTGTAGCCCTGCCAGCATGGGCCACCTTTTTCAAGAAGCCATTCTTGTCTTGCGTGAAATCTTGTTACCTGTTCGTTGATTGACTTTTTCTGGAGCGGTTCTCCACTATAAGAAACAGCCAGCCATTTAACTTGGGCTATTTGTCCTGCTGGTGTTGAATCTTCAAAATGTCTTCTAATCCAAGATTCTCTTAGTTCAAGAATTTCAACTTCTTCAGGCGTTTCTGCAACCCCACCATTTTCATAAATGGACATCAGAACTTCATTGACATAGTCGCCTTTTGAGCCTCCACCTATAGACCAGAGTTCTGGATAATTGCTCTTTAATTGCTTTGCATATTCAGGGTCAAAAACCTGCCACTGACTGTCTGAAAAGGAGATTATTGTCTCATCCATTTGATTTCCCCATAAGAGCATTCATTTCGTTCTTCATTCTCATACCTTCTGGCGTATTAGGGTCAAGGTCTGGTCTGTCTTCGCCAAAAACTGCTTTGTAGGCTTCACGCAAAGGAGCATCTCCACCAAGTGTTGATGCAAGGACTTGAAAGTCTGTTATTTTTTGGGCAAAAGCATCAATGGCTTTTTTTGACTTATTAATTGCTTCTTCTTCAGGACTGCCTGGCTCTGCATCGTGAAGCATTAGATGTCACGCTCTCTCTGCTTCTCGGCTACGACCCAAGGATTCTGGGGGTTAGCACCAGGATTTGAATTTTTTGAACGCTCAAGAAACTCTTCAAACTCTTCATCATTGAATCCGTGTGGTTTTAATTGAGATTCATAAAATCTAAGAAATTCTTTCTTTGATTTCAATGTTTCGTCATTCGGGGTCGTCATATTGGTCCTTGCCTGTTGTCTTCTTTTTGAGTGGCAATTTTATGCCATTATCTAGTGCCCAGTCTTCAAACTCTTCAGGAACACCGCGCGAGTTTTTAGCATACTTAGCATACTTCTCAAAATGGTCGTCATTTTCTCTTTTAGACATCGCTATAGCCAATACCTGTTCATAGTACCAGTTTAGTATAAAAATATAAGACCTCTAAGAACTCCCTAAATTGCGTCTATTATTAAATGGACCCTATCTTGGCTGCTGTTGTTTGTAACACTGTGACTCTTTCCTACGTTGTCTACAATCCATATTTCGCCAGGCTTTAAGTTCTTGGATTCATTGTCAACAGTAAATATGCAATTTTCGTTAGTTATTATCGGAACATGTATTCTGTGAGTTTCACTGTGCATTTTCGCAGTTACCGGATTGCCGACATCCCTGTGCTTGGGGATACTGGTGTGTGCCCTAAGCCTTGTCAGCATTGCTTGTTGAATTTTTACCTTCCCAATTTTGTCTAGTGTGGCAAGAACAACTTCGTCTAGATAATTGCTAAATTTTTCATAATGTTTGTGCAGCACATCTGAGTTTAGTTTTTGATTTACGTCGTAAACCAAAGGAATAGTGTCAGTGTTCCCTCCGGCAGCACCGCCAATCTTTTTGCGTTCTAGATATTCAAGCCAGTCTTCTGGAGTCAATGACAGTACTTCACTAAGAAGGTTGTCAAATGATTGCATGTCTCCAATAAATTGAAACGATTCATTTTCTTTCATAACTTTTCCCATATATAGCAAAAACCCCGCCCGTACCGTTTAAAGGCACAGGCGGGGTTCCGCTATGTTAGTTATTCTCCGGTAGGAGCGTTGTCAAAGTCAACCTTGACGAAAGACTCTGGACGCTTCACAGCAAGTGCCAGGCGCTGCTCTGCGAGCACCACGATGGCGTTGCGGACGAAGAAGTCAGAGTGCTGTTCCGAGATACGGATTGAAGCCTGCTCACGGTCGTACAACTGAGCGCCTGTACCGAATGCGCCGACAAGTGCGGTGCCTTCTGGAATTGCAGGAGTCTCAACGACTGGCAAACGCCAAACCTTTGGCTCGCCACCCATTGCGACAGAAACTGCCACGAGGTACTGGCCATTGCCATCCTTGGTCAACTCAATGTCTTCCCAATCGTTCGGGTGAAGAACGACACCAGATGGTTCGTAGTAAGCGAGGAAGGACAAGGTTGCGGCACGACGAATCGCATCTGCCTTGGTGTCCGACATTCCTGGTGTTGCTGAGTAAGCACCATCAGACCATGCGTATTCCTGGATACCAGCGGTATTGAGAACACCAGTAAGGTTTTCGCCACTGCCGTCGCCATTGAGGATTTGTGCATCTTCTTGAAGACGGAGACCGTACATCAATTCGTTGTCGATGATTGAACGCAACTGTGGCTCGTCTGCAAGCACGTTACGGTGTGCTGCTTCCCAGTGAGCAATGGTGCGTACTGGAGCCTGGTGGCCTTCAAAAACCATCGATGACTGTGGCTTAGCAGCGAAACCGGTGTTTCCGCTGTTGCGCTCAGCAACTGTACCTGCGTTGTTTGTTCCGCCTCCTGTTGCGGTGAAACCGAGCATACGGAAGTATTCAATAACTGCAGCAGTTGTGGTGCGGCTTGGGAACAAGTCACGAACGCGCTTTACACGCTGTGGCGACATGACCATTGGGTCACGCTGGATTGAACCGAACTGAGCATCTGCACCACGGCCCAATGTGCCTGATGGAAGTGCTGAGTAAACGTCCTTAACGCCGTATGCGCCATGAGTTGTGAGTGATGCTCCGAGTTGGAATGGAGAAGGCATGTTTGCGCCATTCTTTCCACCCTGAAGTGTCTTGAACTCTGGTGAGTTGAGGAACAAGTCACCGATTGAGTAAGAAGAACCGAGGCTCTTTACACTGTAACCTGCGGCAGCAGCGGTTGCGATTGACTCAACCGAAGCCTGTGAACCCCACTGGTCTACTGTGTTCATTGCCTCAAGACCCTCAATGAGGCCCTTAAGTTCTTTGATATCGGTCATGTTCTTGTCGAACGCACTCTTTTGCTGAGAAGAAACAACAACGGTTCCGTCCTCAATCTTGAATGAGTCTGCAATTGCCTTGTTGTCGGCCATCTTGGCGCGAAGTGCTGATTGCAATTCTGAAAGTCTTGCTTGGTCTGACATTTTGTCTCCTGATTAGAATTGGATTGTTTTTTGGATATTCAAACGGCCCAGGTAAGCACCAAGCCCTGTATTAGAAAATATTAACCCCTCTTGACTACCTGGTAGTGCAAGTATTGCAATTATTCCGAAGGTTTCTGCAATTTGGAAATTGACGGACCAAAAAGTTTTTCAATCTTTTTATCCAACTTGTTGTCAACTAAACCGTATAAATCTTCAATTAAATCATTAATAGTTGGCTTAATTTCTTCTAAATCTTCGGCTTTTTCATCTTCGCCCGTAGCCCTTAAAACAGCAATAAAGCGTTCAAGTTCGTCAATCTTTATTTTTTTTATTTCGGAAGGCGTTGCTTTTGAATTTAAAGATGTCATCTGTTCCTCAAAACTTTAATTTCTATTCCAGGATAAGCAACTCTAATAATATTTAACCACTGAGACCTACTCATTGACGGGAATAAGTCTTCAAGCAAATCAATGGTTGACTCGTCTATCTCTGCAATGTTGTTATTAGGTGCTGCTCTTTCTGCTGGAGTTGATGTAATCATTCTTCCAACTTCTGCTATGAGTTCATGAACACCATATCTGGCATACTCAGAATATTTTTGTGCAATTTTATCAAGGATTCCACCTCTATCCCTGAGTATTTCTGAAATCATATCATCTCCGAACAAGAGTTCGTCTATTAGGGGCTCTAGATTTTTTATAAACTCTTCTCTATTTTCTTGCAATTGTTTAGTTATCTCATCTATTGCTGTTTTTCTTACTTTTGCATCGCTCAAGCCAGGATTATTTTTTTTGACTAGTTGCTGTACGGCGCTCAAAACTTTTTCTTCTAAATATTTAGGCATATCTTTGTCTTCAAAAATTTTTCTGACAACTGACTCTGGGTCTTGCACTAAGTCTGTCAAGCCTTGAAGGTAAGTATCAACTCTTGTTTCAAATGTTTTTTGGTCAGAGCCCATCAATAGCGCATCTAAATAGTGGAACCATTCGTGTCTTAATGTTTGGTTAACGGTATCAAATTTTTTGTTTTCAAAAGTTGAGCCTATTGCTTCGTGACTACCGCTCTTTACATGGTCTTTACTTACTACAATTAGAGCGCCAAACGGAGTGTGATAAGCAGAAACGCCTTCCATTGGATTGCCATCCGTCATGCCATTTCCGTTAATGAACATTGGAAGCCCAAACTCTTCAACAAGTTGTCTAAATGCTTCGTTATTTGTTAGTTCGTCTTCTAAAACTTTTCTTAAGTTCTTTTGTTCTCGTGGGTCATATTTGGCATTTTTTAATAAAGTTTTTAAATAAACTTCCGAGTTTTCTCTATCAGAAATTATTGAATACTTCAAAGCAGGTATTGTTTCAAAAAGTCTTAAAATAAAATCATCATCTGTTTCTGATTGCGATTTAATCGGAACAAAATTATTTACTACTTTTCTAATACCTTCCGGTGTATCAAGTTGACCTTTTAGTGAAAAATTAGGTATTTCAAGCGGTCTTCTTGGACCTTCTTTTCTACCAATACCCTCTGTCGGTAAGTATCTCATTCCACTAGATACTTTTGCAAGTTTTTTTATTACATAATTAAGTGAGTTTTTAGGAGAACCGTCTTGTCTTTTATTAAGTCTGTCACTTAGTTTTGCGATGAAAGCAACTACGCGGGCTTCTATCTTTTTGTCAATGTCTTCTATTTCGGATATAGATGTTTTAGCGCCTGTTCCTGGAGTTTTGCCAAACGGGCTAGACGAACCAATGGCACCTGGATTAGCAGGTGGAAGCGCCCCAGGAATTCCAGGAGGCGGAACTGCTGCTCCAGGGATTCCAGGTGGAGGAACTGGTCCTGGAGTTACAGGCTGAGGTTGTATTGGTGATGGCTTGTTTTGCGGTTTATTTTGTGGTGGCGTATATCTTCCACCTTTTTTAGGCTTTGAACTAGAAGCAAGACCCATGAACTCGTCTGATTCTTTTAATGCTTCACGTTCTCCATCGGAAAGAGTATTTCCTTCTCTTGGCTTAGGAGATAGTTTGTTTCCATTCATAAACTCATCAAGTTTTGTTTGGTCCAAGATGTCAAGTTTTCCATCTTTAAAAGATGCAATCAGTCTTGGTGGCTTGCCTTGTTCTACATTGTTGTCCCATATATAGAACTCATCTACTTCGCCATTTGATACAGCATCAGAAACCATTCGCGGAATAGAGCGAGCAAAGTGCCCTGTCTGGTCTGGAATCTTTCTTCCATCTCTTTGTTGGCGTTCTTTGATTCTCTTTGATGCTTCTTCTGCGGGAACATGCACCCAGTGGGCAACAACCCTGTCTCCGTTTTGTCTAGCCTGAGCAATTATTGCTCGCTGTCTTGTTGAGCCAGCGCCAGTAGCAACAAGGTCCATGCCTTCTTTGCGTGCGTCATCCATTGTTCTTTGAGCAGACCGAAGCGATTCGTCATGAACCATTGGAGCACCAGCACCATCGTTGTATCCAGTTAATCCAAGTTTAATAAAATCTGGGTCAACATGGGCTGCTTCGTTTCTGCTGGGGACAATTCCCTGAACAACAAGATGTTCGTCAAGAACTGTTGATTTGCCACCACCAGTAGTTCCGCCTACTAGATAAGTAGTTCTCTGTTTTTTGTTTTTGTTTGAAGGCTTTACCAATCCTCTGATGATTTCACCCATCTTGCGCCCACCAAGGTTTCTAAATGGGTTTGTCTCAGATGCGTCTGGGTTCTCAAGACCTTCAATTTTGATTGGCTCTGCTTTTATCGGTTTTGAAACAGAAGCAAACCCGCGCGCACTTCTAGAAGAGGCACCAAAGTTTTCTATTGGAGTACCAGTAAGTTTTTCGCGTTGCTTTGGCGTTGTTGCGTCAAACCATTTTCCTACAGACGAAACAGAAAGAGTAGAGATGGGTTTTTCAACATCTTGAGGCTTTGGAACACCGGGAACATTTGGTCTTTCAAAAGCGCTTCCGTCTTGAAGCAAGCCATCTCCGTCACCGTCTTCTGCTCTAGGGTCAAATCTTTGAGTGATTGTTCTTGCAGAAAATCTTGATACGCCAGATATTTTTGGACCAATCGCTTTACCGATTATTTCCTCTACAAGACTCTTTTTTCTTTTCTTTAATTCATTTGAAAGAATAGTTCTAACTACTTTTTGAGTTCTTTTTTCTTGATTGTTTCTGCCAAGTGCAGTCATACCAGTCAGGTTGTTGTAATCAGTAAGATTTGTACATGGCATCCATACAGTTTTTCCTGATTTAGAAACTCTTCTACTGATTCCGATACATCCAAGTTGTTGTGCTCTTCTTCTTGCAGATTCAATATCGATAAATACGTCAGTGTCGTTGTCTCTAGGCGAATATGCAGCCTGAGCGCTCTTTGCAGACATTCTGCTGGGTGAGGTGCGACCTTGTGGTAAATATTGTGCAGCCTGTTCTTTGGACAGGTTCATTGCATAAGCATCAGCATCCTTTGGATTAGAAAACTTTCCTAGATGCTCTCCAGTCCTTTTATAGTGCTTCCACGCTTCTCTGTCGCTAACAATCTTTCCAGTACCATCTTGGTTTCTGATAACAGTAGGAATCAAAACTGTTAATTTGCCTTCAGTCATGCTGATTGAACGAACAGTACTGATTGAACCGTCTTTGTTTTTAACTACAGGTCGATTGTTTAGGTTTATGTTGCCTTTTACTACTTGCCCTTTAGGCGGTTTTTTATTAGTGTTTTTTGCTGGCACTCGTGTGTCATCAGGTCCGCCAGGGGTGGATGCAAAATAACCATCTCCGTCTCCATCTCTTTGCTTGCCTGAAGAACTTCCCGCCTGCTCTGAGCCTATAGTTTGTCCTAAACTCTTTGTAGAAACTCCTGAAGATGTTGAGGCACCATAAGTAATCGGCGGTATTGAACCACCATTTACCAGGTTTACTGAATTCCTTGGGGACACAAGACCGCCATTGGGAAGTGAATCAACTCCAAAAACTCTTCTTTCGCGAAGTTTTTCCCAGCCGTCTCTTCTTTTTCTTCCCTTTTTCTTTCTTCTACCAGAGCGCTCTTTCATGTCGTCCAGCGTCATGCGAGATTTAACAGACTCAGGTTGAGTAATTGTTAAGTATTGCTTAATTGACGAACACGGAATCCATTCGCCATGAGAGTTTTGGTGCGCGCCAAAGCATCCAATTTGCGCCGCTTGCTTAATTGCAAGCAGTTTGGATACAAACCCGTTTTCCACCGTAGTTAGAAAATTCCAGTTGGAAGGTCGCCGTCATCCATAGGGTCAGCATTTTCACGACCCTCTAATTTAAGAACTGCTTTTTGGGCTTCTTCTGGATTGTCGGCATATCTCTTCTGATACAAACGAGCCTCATCAAGGTCATCTGTCCACTTAGCGTCTACCGTAGAAAACATGCGGTCGTAAGCATTTTCTTCTTTTGCATTTGCAAGAGCGAGTATTCTCTCTGTCTCTTTTTGAACATCTTTTTTAAATTCTTCTCTCTTTTTAAGAGAAGTAGTAAATGGTGGCCAATCAAGAATAAGTGAATACTCTTTGTGTTTTAGCATGAACTCTTCCACTATTAACTCGCCTTCTGGGTTGCGTAGATTTCTTTCATTCTATCCGCAGTCATTGCTTCGTCAACAATGGCCAGTGCGCCTCTGTTGAACCATACTATTGGTGAGTTGCCTTCATGGTCTACGCCGTCATATCCATAAATCATGGCTGCATAGTGTTCGTCTTTTGACGTAATTGACTCCATGTACTTGATTGCAGCCCATAATTCCTGCCTCATGGCTGGAGGTGCTGTTTCCATGTATTTAAAGAAGTTTGAAGCCAACTGTCCTGCTTCCGTAGACCAAAGTGGGTCTCCATCGGCAAGCGCTTTAGAAATTGCAGCCTTTAGTTCTTTGACCAAATCCTGGGGGTCAATGTCTTCTGCACTCTGAGTGCCTCCACCGATTCCACGAAGTGCTTTGTGTATTTCACCCCACATTTTTCCGTGCTCTGCTCGGAGTTTTCCTGCTTCTGAAATTGTCAAAACTCTTGAATCTGGGGAAATAAGAGCAAGCGTTCCCTGGTTGTAGGCAAGATATCCATCCCATCCAGTTCCTGGTCTAGACCAGTATTCTCCAGGACCATAAACAGCACCACCTTCACCAGTGATGAATCTTTCTGTGTCTTCAATGTAATCTTTAATCCATCCGATTGCACCTGACTCATTGTCTGCTGGTGGTGGAGGGGTTCCGTGACCACGCTGAATTACCTTCCAGCCTTGACCAGCAAGGTATTCGGCGTCCGCTTCAGTAATCGGTGTAGCAAGAGCGTTGTACCCCTGAACAGTCCATACGTTTCCTAGTTCCTTACCAGCGTTCTGACCCTTTTGTTCTTGAAGTAGTTCAAGTGCTCTTGGGTCGTCTTTCCCTCTGAAAAGGACTGCAAGTTTTTGAATGCCCTTTTCGTCAACTGTTGGAACTCCGCCTTTTCCTGTTCCGAAAACTGTTGGGTTAGCGGTTCTGGTCTGGTCAATACTCTTATTGACATCAGCCTCGCTTGGTCCGCCCTTAAGCCTACGCTTGATTCTTCTTCCAGTTCTTGCAAGTGCTCGTCTGGCTCTTTCTCTTGCACCAGGTGCGCCTGGTCTTTCTTCACCAAGACGACGAACGGTACCTCTTTTTTGTCTGCGAAGTTCTCTCTTGCGACGAGCCGCTTCAGCATTATCAAAAATTCTGTCAGAGAAATCCTTAAGTTTGCTGCTCTTTTTTGCGCCAATCAATGAACGCTTTTTTCCTGCCTGTGCTTCTTCAAAACCTGTGAAGTAAGAAGATTCAGCATTAAGGTCAAGTTGCGGTTTTGTTTTAGGGTCATCAAAAGGACTTACGAATGGAGATTCTTCGCCCTTCTTTGGCTTTGATGAAATACCAGCAGAATGTGTTTTTCCAATTGCTGCTCTTCTTGATGTAGTGGTGAGATGTTCAACAAGACTCCAGTCGTCTCTTTCGGACATCGCATCAAAAACCATCAAATCTTCTGCTGCGGAAGTAAACTCTAATTTTTCTTTTTGAAGTTTCTTTAATTGATTTTGCGCTGATTTAATTTGTTTGTCATCATCACCTGGCGTAAGGGAAGATATTTGTTTTTCAAGAGTACTAATTTCACCATCAATTTGTCTTGTTATGCTGTCAACGAGTCTTCTGTATGAAGTAAGTGCTTCACCAGAAATTCTTGAATCTTTTGTTAATGGCTTCCCGTCAGCATCAGTCTTTGTAACGCCTCTGCCTTTTTGACCGACAAATGTTCCCCACCATGTTCCAGTACCAGTGTCGTCAGGAATTGCTTTAACCCATTCCTGAATTTGCTCATAACGCTTCTTGAGGTTTTCTTTAACAATTTCTTTTTGCTTGTCATCAAGGGTCTCGTGAAACTGACCGTCAGTGTCTTTCATCTTGTCAACACCAGGGCGGCGTCTAACAACCGCCTTGCCAGAGCGTGATGCAAAGCCTTCAACCTGACGCTGAGTTCTGGCTTCAGAAACTCTTTTTGAAACACCACGAGCCTGTGCTGCTGGTTTTGCAGCATCAGCAGCCTGTTCAGGCTTTACTCTTCTTTGACCACCAGGTTTGCGTGCTGCTGGCTTATTGTCTCCTGAGCCGCCTGCACGACGGGCAGCCCTACTTCCAGAAGAGCCTGAGTTTGCTCTATTGAGGTCTCTCCAGGCTCTAGTTGCTGCGCCTGTATCAACAGAGCCACCAGATGCACGGTCGTTTACGCCAGGTATTGCTGGTCGCTGGAATGGTGTTCCTTCTTGAACAATGCCGTCGCCGTCGCCGTCCCAAGCCTTAGGGTCAAAGGACGCTGCTGCTGTACGACCTGCTCTTCTGGCAATTCTTGAACCTGAACCAATGCTTTCGCCTAGTCCTTTTTCGGAGATTCCGTTTTCAAGGCTCTTTGTTTCCAGTTCAGAAGCACTACCCATTTTTGTGCGCTCAATACCATTTGAGATAATGGCTGATTTAAGACGCATTCCAATTCTTCTTTCAGAAGAACGACCAACCGCCGTATCAACACGCTGTCTTAAAGATTTGTTTTGCTCGCTATCAGGTGCTGCGTTATACATCCACTTATCGAAGTTGAAAGCGTAATTGTTTGCTCTTGCTTCGTGAAGGAAACTTCCTTCTTTAATACTGCTGCGAACATGGAGGCATTTGTAGGAAACTGCTGCAGCATATTGATAAGCGGTAAAGTGACCAATAGGTGTGTCAACAACTGCTGGAACTCTTGATTCGGACTTAACTCTTACTGAACCAGCATGTCTGTATGCTTTTGATTTTACAAAATTAGATGCAGAACTCTCTCCGTAACCAAATGTTGTAATAAGAGATTTGATATCTGTGTCTGAAACGGTTTTAAATGGTCCTTGAATTATTCCTGCTGGAATTTGTGACTCTTCAAGAGTCTTTGACTCAACAGAGTTTGCCCACTGTGCCCACTCTTTGCCTTGTCCGTCATAGCCGTAGTACTTGACGCCATATTCGTCTTGTACGGCAATAGCAAACTTCTCATTGCGTAGTGCGTCAAATAGAGTAGAAATTTGCTTCATTTTTTTTCTCCGAAGATTTCAAGGAGTATGTTCTTACTGTTCTCATAATTGTTAATTCGTGTTTCAATAATTGTTGCAACAATGTCAAGATGGGCTTTTTCAGCGCCAGACAAGCGGCCGTCACTGTAAAGACGTGATTTTAATTGTGTGAAATTAAACTTCCTTGCTCTCAATAATAAAGCGTCAATTTCGCGCCTGAATGCAAGTTGTTGCTGTTTCTGCAGTTTTTGGAAATATTGACCGTATTTGTCATTTCCAGGAGAACTAAGGAAATCCTTGATTGTCATCTTTGTTCTCTCTGTAATTTTAATCTTGTCAAGGTCTGTAAGAGCAGAAGTAAAGTTGTTTGTCAGGACAGGGCGAACATTTTCGCCGTTGGATACTGGGACAATTGAGCCTGGGTCTCGCATTCTCTGGTCTGTAATCCAGTCAGAAACAAGTATTTTGGCAACGTCTTCAGGCTCATAGTCGGAAAAAGTCTTTCTTCTATCAACCTGATACCCACGAATAATGTTGCCTGGGTCTTCTATTAGGTAGTCCCTCTTTGAGCCTGTACCAGAGAAGAATACGTCTGGTGACTCAAGGCCAATAAATTGCTGGAAATCAGAAGCGACTCTTTGACCTATGTGCTCATTGTCTGCAGAAGATTTGTGCATGATGTATCTAGCGCCATTTGGACCAGTTACAACACTCCGCTTGGCATCAAGTTTCTGCAACTTGAATACATTGCTCTTTGAGATTGCTTGACCAAGAATTGATGGGTCAATCTCATTAAGACTCTTTCCAGCAGAAATTGCGCTTACTGCTTGGTCAAGGTCTGTTATCTGCTTGCCAACTTGTGACTCGCTGTCGTTTTCGCGGAGAGATTCGGCAAGTGGCTTTGCCTTCTTGCCCTTTCCAAACACCTCGTCTGCCCATCTTGGTAGTGAGCGACCGTTCTTAGAAACAACTTCATTTGGATTTTTAATATTGACGAAGTTTTCTGAATAACCGATTCCATCGCCAGTTTGATTAACGACTTCTTTAAGACGAGCAGTTGGGTCATTTTGAACATCTATTTTTGCGGCAGAGTTAACTGTTCTACCTAGTTTTCTTCTTTCACCAACAGTGAGTGGTCTCTTTTTTTCAAGATTAATACTTGAGCCACCAGGAAGAACGTATGTCAATTTAGTTACTCCAGTATTGGACAAGAGACCTAATTCCTGTCCACCAATCTCGTCAACGCTTTGAACGGAAAGAAGATATGTAGCACCTTCCATGTCTCTGTTGTCTGGAATTGCGCGCAAAACTTGCGCTGAAACTACTGGCTCAAGAACAAATCCGTCTTTTCTGACCATTCTTACGGCTGGTTTATCTGCTCTACCAATTTCAGATACAAGATTTTTTGCTGCCGCAGTCGCTGCTGGTCTGTTTTCGTTGCCAACCCTAGGAATCTGAGGTCTTCTAGAGTCAACAATGCTCTCGGGCATTGGCTCACCAGTGATGGCTCTTGAAGATGTCCTGCCAGGAGTAGCAACCCCTCTTGCGACTCTTCTAATTGCGCCGATTGCAAGACCTAAAGCCGAAGGAATATCAAAAAGTTTGGCTCCACATGTAGAGAACCTATTATCAGTAAATCTTCCGCCGTACTGGTAACCCTCAGGGCATCTTGATGTGCTGTCTCCACCTGGGCGTCTGCCAGGAATATTTGGCTTTCCTGGAGTAATACCTCTCCATCCAGCGGAGCGTATAGGGCTTCTTACGGCACCCATGTTTCCAGGAATTGCTACAGAAGCGCCTGCTCCCAATGCTTGACCTATTGTGCTGTGCGTTCCAATAAGACCAACTTTTATTCCATACTGTCTAGTTACCCCAGAGCGCTTTGACAGCGCTTTAAAATCAACGATGTTTTGGTCACCATTAAGACGTTTTTTGATAATAGAAACCACTTGTCGCGCACTTTTTGTGCCGACAAAAGAAATTCTTACCTTTACGTATTTTTCTTCTGGGATACTAAGCATTAATCTTTTTCTGTTCCGTCGTAATCGACTTCCATTGTTCCATCTTCTGATTCGCCTTCTTGCGCCCAGTTTTTGGTATCTGAAAGTATTTTGTAAAAATCTTGTTCATCGGATGCAAAAGTTTTTGCTACCAATGATGCGTATTTTTCATCATCTTCAGTGACTACATCATCATAAGCATCATCGTTCATTGATGCGGACTTGCCGTCTGGTTTTGCTATGTTCGCCATTCTTTTATCAAAATCTGCATCGGAAAACAATGAACCGTTAATTACATTTTTGATTTTTCTGCGACAGTTCTTCATTCCTGGGTGATGGCACCCTTCGTTTGGCCATAGACCAGTCGTCTCATGGTGCAGCCATGCACAGATGTTGTTCAATGGATACAGTTCTGGGTGGTCAGCAAGAATGACTTTACATCTTCTGAAGCCACCAGGCTTTTTCATGATTGGGCGCCAGTAACGAAGGAGGCGCTCAAGGTTTCCTCTTCTTGGCCCACGACCCTTAAGTACGTCGCCAGTAAATTTTTCCTGAGGAATTCCTATTATGGCGTCTTGCGGCGCTTTTTGTTCAAAGACAAAACCCTTGATTGTTCCCTTATATTCACCCCATGTGGTCATTTTGTCTCCATTTGGATTGGAAGGGTTTTCATTGTTTTTGCCCTAACTATTGATGTGTTTTGAGTTTCTAAAAGCGATTTAAATTCAGAAATTCTGTAGTTGATGGATTTAGCCTTCATCTTTGATTTTAGAACATCAGAGACAATTTGAACACCAGATAACATATGCTCTGATATTTTCTGAGTTTTATTTACAAAAACCCTGTTCCATCTATCTTCATCAGGTCCTTCTGGGTCTTCATTGTCCCACAGAAATTTATGAAAATTAGTTGATTTAATTGGCTTTAAAGTATTTGACTTAGATGCCGTTTTCCAAAAGTTTACAACCTTTGAAGTTTCTCCATCAGACACAACGCCATCTGATTCTTTGTTTTTTGCGTCAATAATATAATAAAACTTTTTTTCTGAGTCTATTGTCCCAACAAATACGGCTTTCATGATGCAACCTTTTCTGGCGTTTTGCTTGCTTTCTCTGGTGCAACTTTTTCTATTATCCCACGTACTTCCATCTTTGCAAGCATTCTAAGAGCATCAATACCTGTTTTGGGATTTGGAGGAAGTGTCACCCATGTTCCTTCAGCCATTATGTCTATTCCATTTTTGTTGGTAAAGATAACTTCTGGTATGCCGAAAGAAATTAATCTATCTCTTAACTCTATTGCTGATTCAACTTGCAATAAATAGGTCAGATATTTAGGGTTATATCCTCCACCCAATAGGCCGCCCTTTTCAAAAAAGTCTTTGATTTCTGAATCTGTTTTCCCGCGTTTTTTTAATTCAGAAGAGATTCTGTTTTTTCCAGCAAATGGATGAGACTGAGATATTGGTTTCTTTTCTATCTCAAATATTGAAACCGGAATTTTAATATGCTCAATGTCGTTAAGGCTTATTTCTCCAACGAGGAATGCTTCAAAGTTTTCTTCGGTGTTCTTTTTTAAAACCTGAGAATAGTTTTTTTCAATCTTTGCTTGAAGTGCTGAAATTATTGAATCTTTTGCTTTTTCAATTCCGTTCATTGCGTCGCTAAAAATTGTCATAACAATTCTCTTTTGACTATCGTCAGTAAGCATTGAATATATTCCATTGGTTTCATATCCGTCAGAGCGGCCGTACCCAATACGGTTTGCATTTTCTGACCTGATGACAACCTCTATGCCTCTTCCATAATCGGAAAACTCTTCTGAACCAATTTTTGTACCAGAAGCATAAAGAGACTGTTCTACGGAATTTGTATAAAATTCATGGATTATTTCTACTGGTGTAAGCATAAATTCTGCAGAAGAATTTTCTCCACCAATTATTTTGTCTCTATTTAATTTCATTGTTGACAACATCCTGCTATCAACATCAACATTTGCAATTCTTCCAGAAGTCAGAAAATCCTGTAAAGAAGCCTTTGACATAGAAATTCTTGTTCTTCTGTCAATTCCTCCAAATACTGAACCTGCTATCCCAATTAATGCAGAATATATTCCTTGCACACTATTTGTAATTATGTAGTTATTTAGTTTTGTGTTGGATATAAACAGTTTTTTTTCTGCTTCTTCTTTTATTTCTTTAATTGCATCAGTCATCGCTTTTGTGAACAAATCGTAATATCTGTTAACTTCAACTTTTTCACCATTGACATAAACATAATTTTCGTTAAATAATGCATATCCCATTTCTTTAGCATCTTCAATTATTGTTTCCGCTTTTTCTAGCGTTATTTTTGAAATACCAGAATCTGCAGAATTTCTAGATGAAATTGTTTCATCACGTTTTGCTTTTTTATATTTGCTTGCAGTTGTAGATAAAAGTTTTTTCACACCCTCATCGGTCGTCTTTTGCATAAACTTGACAAGGTTTTCTTCTGCTTTCTTCATGTATTCAATTGCAGAAGTTTGTTCAGTAACTTCTGCTTCAACTACTCCATTTTTGTCAACATTAGTAATCTTCATTTTTCCTGGCGGAATCATAACTTCGCCAGACTTATCTACTTTTGCTTTTGAGCCAGCAGGGATAACTACCCTAACTTTGCTCTTTCTTTGATTTGCTTTAGCGTCGTTTTTGGGAACATTGTTTGCCCCAATGCCAGTTCCAAGTTCTTTAATTTCAATATCAAAGAATCCAGACTTTTCATTCATTTCGGCAATTCTTTGTCTTATTTCAGCAATTCTTTTAGCAGATGCTCTCTTTAATTCCGATGACCTCTCTTGAAGAACTCCAGCCATACGCAAGGCGTTTTGTTTTGTTTCTTCGTCTGTGACTGCAACGCCGACTGTCTTCATTGCGTCAATGATTTCTTGAGGAAGTCCTTCTTTTGCAATGCGGTCAATACCGTATTGAGAAATTTTTCCAGCAACAGATTGTGTAATCCAGCCTTTTGCAACCATCATTTTTATTGCTGCTTCTGCAGCATCTCTGCTACCGCGTCTAGCAATTGGAATTATTGCTGCTGCAGGACCACCAATAGAGAAAGCAAGCGCCGCTTCTGCAGCCATATCAACGAGGTCTTCGTTCTCTGGGTCAAGACCTATTCTCTTCATTGTTTTTCTTGCTGCTTTAGAATTAAGCAATCTTCCAGCAATTCCTGCTGCTTTTCTAGAACGCGCTTCTGATGTGCTGGCGAATCCAATATTGTCTGGACTATCCATAACACGAAGTGTTTCAATCGTGTTGGTTTCAAAAAGTGAACCAATATCTTTAGAGTCAAGAATCATTTCTGTTTCAACAATTAAGTCATCACTGATTGTTGTTTTGTCAAGAATTCTTAAAACTGGAACAACGGTTTCTGTATCATCCAAGTTTGAAGAAGATGGAGGAGTTAATCCATATCTTTCATAAACTTGATTAAGAACAGTTCTGTCTCTAAGAGCAGCAGGTGACATACCTACAGTTGTGGGAAGTGGGGTATCTGTAAAAGCAGATGAAACTAAAGCAATTTCATCAGCAGAAAGTTTTGCATTTTGAGATGATGCAATGTTAGACACAGATGCCATTCCGCCTCGGTATACGAATTCTGGTGGTGTCCACCTAATTGGCGGTGGAGGGAGTGGACCATTTTCTTGAATATGTTGATTTATGTCCCACAAGTCATTTAGTTGAGGAATAACTGCTCTTTCAAGTTTATTTACAACAAATTTCCATTTTTCAACGGCTCTCTCCATCATTTCTAAATAAGCACGGCATGGTCCAATATCGTCATAATTTCCAACGTCTGCAGCAGCAACATCTGGAGGACATCCTGCTTCAAATTCTGCAATAGCGTTTGCAAGATTTGCATCTGCTTCAAAAAGTTTTTGTCTTAGTTTTTGAATTGATTCAACAAGTTTGCTGTTTTCTTCTTCACTTAAAACTTCGCCTCTTCTTAGTTTTTGAGCCAATTCTTCAATTTGCTCAATTGTTAGTGGAAGTTCATCTAGTGCATCATTTAAGAATTTTTTCTTTTCTCTGTCGCTCGGGTTCTGGTTTCCAGTTCTAAGCCTTATGTTTCTTATTGAGCGCCATGTAGATTTTATTCCACCTTTACGCTTTGAAGAACGGTCTCTTGGGTCTTCTGGCGTGCCATCAATAAGGTCGTCAATATCTTCGCCCGTAGCATCACCATCACGCAATTTGCGAGGAATTTTTCCATTTCTTCTTCTGCTGAAAGGGTCGTGGATTCTTCCTCCTCCGCCTCCTCCGCCTCCTCCGCCTTCAGAACCACCATCGCCAGTAGATGGTGCTTCTGGCATGTCTATTGATATGTCGTCAGTAGACCACCACATGTCTCCCCACGCTGGGCGAGATGGGGTTGGAGCATCCGTAGGAGTGTCTGGGATAGTTCCATCTGGAGTAGTTGTGCCACCAGGAAGCGGAGGAATTCCATCAAGAGTTATTGTCGCAGGACCAAATACAGTATCTATCGCTTTATCTAAGTCTGGGTCATCTCCAATTAAGCCAACTTTTCTATTGGCTGCAAGTTCTGCCATCGTTTCAAGCAACGCAAGACTTCTTGCAGCGTTTGCCTTCCTAGCAAGTTCTGGGTCACCAGAAGCGCTTGCTGCTATTGCTACCAGTGCGTCCTGTTGTTTGTCTCCAGAATACGCTCCTGCGACTCCATCAAGTCTTGCAGTAATCAGGTCTTCAATATCTGCACCTAATGCCTCTCTTAGCATTTGAGGGTCAGCGTTAGTTAAAAACTCTTGTGCCAGTAGAAATAAATCATTGCTACTCATTGTTGACAAATCAGTGGCTGGATATCTTCCTGGTTCAAGAGCATGCATTTGAGCCATGTAATTTGCTATAGCAATGACTTGGTCAAAGTGATAAATCTCATGTGCTGCTGCTTGAGCACCAAAGTCTCTCCATCCACGACCTTGCATCGCTGCTAAGTCAACACCATAAGTAAAAGCCCAATGTCTTCCAGTTTCATCCGCAGCCATTGCTGCTGCAATCGCAGCCCATTGTTCTTCCGTAGAGCCGCCAGTCGCTTGATACAGGTCCATATGACCTGCTGGTGGCCCACCGCGGTGACCTGCTATTGCAGGACCAGAACCAACGTAAAGAAAGTTGGGACCAGCCATTCCGTTTAAAGTTTCAAAATTATAACCATCAAGAACTCCGCCAGTACCAGAATTAGCGTCAAAATCAACAGTTATTCTTATGTCTTTAAGTGATTGAGGCCTATCAATCGCATCTAAAGCAATCTGCTCAAAAGCACCTATTCTGAGGTCTCTTTCTCGTCTTGCCGCAGCATCTATTGCCATCGTAAAAGGAGTTCCACCAGAAGCAATTTCATCAAGATATTTTTGTTCTAATTGAGCAGGAGTCAATGCGCCGTAATACTGCTCAATTACTTGTGCATGCTGTTCAAAGAATTTTTTTCTTACCCATACTTTATGTGTGTCTTCGTTTCCACCAACATAAAAAACATGGCCATCAGCAGCAAGACCAAACTCTGGAATTTGACCCATTGCTTCAAGAAGTTTAATTAAGTCTTTTTCTTCATCTCCAGTAAAAGAAACACCACGAGCCGCCATAACTGCAAGAACTCTTGGGTCTGCTTTAAGGTCTTCTACTCTGCCTGTTTTTTCGGCAGCAATTCTTGCCATTCTTTCTGTTTTGTTCTCAGTCAAACGCATTATGGCTCTGAGCGCTGGGGCTATGGCTCCTCTGTAGGAGGGGTCTTTATATTTTTCTCCAACAAGATGACCAGGACCGCCAAGAACTCTTTCTGCCATTGATGCGAGACCTCGCAAACCAGACTGCCTGTAAACATCACGTATTTCTGCTGCAGAAATTCCAACCCTAAGAAGATTTTCTGTCATGCTGACACCGCCGCCATCAGACATGATTGTTGCAATTGATGTAGCGATTGCTGCTAGGTCAACTGCTGTAACAGCAAAACATCCTTCACCCCGCTCGTTGGTAAATCTGTTTGCTGCTGGTGTACCAGGAGGGCATCTAAATTTTCCTAAAGCATCAATAACTAGGCCTGTTGCTCTAGCCGTAAAATGTATAAGTTTTTGTCCAGGATTAGCCTCGGCAATTGTTCTTCCTAAACCTTTTTCCTCCATGCCTTGATTCATGTACGGAGAAAACGGGTCATACGGGTCATAGCCCGTTGACATAATTGGCTTACCAGTTCTTGGGTCAACTCGGTGTCTTGTTACAGATACTTTTACATTGCCGGAAACTTTAGGAGTATTTGTTTCTCCGTACTTAACCCATCCAAAGTTTGGAACTGGTTCTGGCGACATTAAAGCCGCTTTTCTTTCAGGTTCTGTAACGTGAAGTTTTAGATAAGAATCAGGAGTTTTTTTAGCAGTTGGGTCAAGGACTATTCCTGCATAGTTTTCTAATTTAGATGCTCTTTCGCTTTCTAAGCCTCTTTTTTTACCGTCTGAGTCTCCAGAGTTTGGCGACACTAAAGGCATCGCTGCTTTAATTGAGACGTCGGCAATAAGTCTCTCAGTGCTGGAAGTTACCCTTACTCCTGCTTTGAATAAAAGAGCGGCAATGTCTGGGTCAAAGCGTTTCTGTTTTTTTTCTATGCCAGGAGCGTAGTGGCGAATTTTTTTATAGTTCACCCCCGTCATACGGGCCTACGCTTTCTTAGATACTCGGGTCGGTGTTTCTAAACTCCTCCTCAAGGAGTTCAAATTCAATGAGCGAAGATTTGATGTCATCTGGAAGGTCTGCTGATTTTTCTGAACCGCTTACCCAGTTGCTTGGAATAAGTTTTTCTTCACCAAGAGCCTTTGCACGCTTCATGATGTGACGCTTTGCTGCTTCCTTGTCGCTTGCACGACCATATGCTGAAATAGCATTCTTGAGGTCAGATGCATTAGCAATTGGGAAAGAGCCGTCTGGAAGAGCGGTCCCCTCTTTAGCCATTTGGTTTCTAACATCTTCGGTGAAAGCACGCTTGAGTGCAATTTCTGCTGCTTCTGCTTCAATTGCTTCTGCTTCTTCTGGTTCGTACTTGTCGTATCCAAGAACTTCACCGTCAAGAGAAACGAAAACGTCGTATGACTTTCCATCAAGTCCTTCAATTTCAACTGCGTAAGCGTCAAAGCCTTCAAAAATGTCTGGCTCAACTGCTACAACATCGCCCTGAATTGACTTGACAGCAATCTCTGCAGCCTCATGAAGGTCAATAACCATGATTGAGTCAAGAGCAGACTTTTGCTCAAAAGCGCTGTCGTCCAACTTGTGGAAGCCGAGAACTTCTGCGGTTGTTCCGTCAACAAAAACTTCTACTGAGCGACCATCTTTAGTGTGTACATCAACAACAAACATGTCTGCATCTGAAGAATAACCAGAATCAAGAACTGTTCCATTGAACATCTTTTCGGCAATTCCCTCAACAGAAAGAAGACCAGGCATTCCCTTTTCGGCAACACAACCACCAGGGCAGTCGTCACAAACGGAAGAACCGCCTGGGTAAACTTTTCTTTCAATTGCGCACATGTATGCGTTTCTGCCAAGTTCTGCAGACTTTGCACCCATTGTTGCAAGACGACGCTTGCGTGCTGACTCAAGGTCGTCACTCATGCCGTACATCTTCATTTCTTCGTCATCGGCTTCTTCATCGCCCATGTCTTCTTCGTCGTCTTCTTCTTCGTCATCTTCGCCTGGCATTCCCATACCAACTGCTTTTCTTGACTTCTTCATCGGCATTTCTGCGTCTTCGTCTTCTTCTTCGTCCATAGGCATGCCCATACCCATGCCCTTTTTGCCCTGACCCATGACAGATACTTCGTCGTCTTCTTCATCATCAGTGATGAGGTCTTGGTTCATGTTTCTTCCTGGAATTGGCTTCTTGGAACCCATTTCATATCCCTTTTCGTCGTATTCTTCGACTGGAACCATCTTCATTTCAATGGGCATTGCACCGCACTTGCCACATACTTTTGCGCCAGGCGTGTACCCGCACTCAGTAGCATTTGCGCCCTTTGCACACTTCAGGACATTGCCGTCTGCATCAACGCTGACTTCAACTTTTTCTGCCATTATTTACTCCTGTTGTTGTAAGTACGGACGCAGTGTCAATACCAAAATTAATTAGTGTCTCTAAGTATAACTTAGCACGCTAGTTCCGTCAGTTATGACCACTATTATGCTTCGGGAACTATATTTATGGTTCTACTTTGTCCGCGTGAATTTGTTGCTGTTCGTGTTGTGTCTGTTATTGCGTTTGTCTTTTTATCAATAAATGTTGACTTGGCTGCACCAGCAACCATCTCAATAAGTTTTGAATACCAAGCGATTCTTTTTTCTCCGCCGTCAGCAAGTTGAGTGTCAAGAGCAAACATAAGACCATCAAGAATCTGGTCTGCCTCTTCAGCGGTAAAGTAAATACTTCCCACATTTGTTCTTCTGCTTCCAGTTTTTCCTGCTTCGTCTCTGGAAATTAATTCAGACAGTTTTCTGAGACCAGCAATTGCTCTCTTATCCCCGTCTTTGGTTGCTCTTTTTATTTCTTTGTCTAGAGATGATTGAACATCTTTAAAGAATGTCGCCTCATCTGTAATCATTGTCTTTCCGCCAGCAGAGGTTGAAGCAAAACCTCTTGTCCCAGGCTTGCCAGTACCGTTAAGTTTTTTAAGGTCTTTTTGGATGTCTTGTGCAAGGTTTATGTTAAATTTTTTGCTTGTTCCACCAGTTGCCGAAGCAAAATTAATTTGACTGCTTGACGGTTTTTTGCCTCCGATAATCCACTCATCTTCAGAATAGGCAGTTCTTGTTCCCAAAAGGGTTTTAAGAATCTTTCTTGCTGCTGCCAAGTTGGCTCTTTCGTCTGGAGTTAACTGTTCGTCTTCAAATGCGCTGACATAGTCATCTAAAACTTCAATTGTTCTATCAAGGCTCCTGATGGTGAAGTCATATCCATTTTCTTGCAAAGATGTCGTAACTTCATCCCACAAGTCTCTGTGCTCGTTTATTTCAGAATCGCTTGAATCAATTCTTGATGACGAGGCGTCAATTGCCTCAAGAAACTTATCAAGTCTTGATTCTCTTTCTGTTTTTGCATCCTGAGCGTTTGAAGACTTTTTAATCTTGGGGGCTTTTGGTTCTGAAGATGTTTCGCGTTTTGGTTTAGCCGCTGCACCTTCTGTTGGTTCTCTAGGAACGCCCATTCTTTCAATTGTTCTTTGTTCTTCTCTTCTTGCAGCGAGTTCTGCTCTTCTCGCAGCAGGAGACATTTCTGCAAGTTCTTCTTTGTCCATTTGGTCGCCAAGGTCGGCAAGAAGTTTTCTATAAGCAACGCGAGACATTTCGCTTCCGCTATCTGGGTTGCCTTGAGTCAAAGCCCATTGAAATTTTTCGTCTGTTGTAAGTTCATCCCAATTATCTGGCTTTATTTCATCAAATGTTTTGCCAGCAAATTGAGTTTCTGCACCAACTTCAGTACCTGCTCTATTTTTTTCTCCTTCTCGTCTTGCTCTTCCTGGAGCAAGATTTCCACCTGGAACCATTTCGCCAACTCCACGGGCTCTTCTTGCTCCGCCTCCACGCTCGTCATCACCAGGACCATCAATATTTGATGCAAATCCAACCCTTGAAGCGCTTACTGAACGAGCGGGTTTCTTTGTTAGTGAAGCAAATGGTTTTGCTTTAGCACCAGAAGCATCGCTTCGTGATGTATCAGACGGGTTGTCAACCAACTTTCCTGTTGACCAGTGGTCGACAATCCAGTCTCTTCTAGCAATAAGAATTTGAGCAAGCCTGTCTCCATCTTCTTTGTCGCTAATTTGCTGGGAAACCAATTTCTTGATGTCGTCATCTGTTACTTGAGAAAGTTCTTTTACTTGTCTCGCAACCTCTGAAGGTTCAATGTCTTTGTAGTAAGCCTTGGAGACAGCGGTCTGAACAGGCTGTCCAGAACGTGTTACGCCATTTATTAAGTTTTCAACTTCGTCAACTTTAGGACCAAACGGTGGGTTTGTCTTTAAACCACTGTATCTCTGCGCTCTAAATATCAAGCCACCACCAGAGTCGGCCATTACTGCCTCTCCGTTAGGACCCTGGACAATGTTTGACATATTGCCAGTGCCGTCCCAGTTTGCAAGCCATGCATTAGCAATAAGGCTTCTTTGAACTGATGCTTTAAACTTTGAGTCTTTAGACATCTGAGAATGACTTACTTCTCTTATTCTGTCATCCCATTCACTGACTCTTTGAAGTTTTCCGTTATGAACACCACGGTTGTAGTCAATGGTCGGAACACCAAGAAGTTGATACAGTTTGCTTGTCAAAATTTCTGTTTCTCCGCGGAATTCTTCGCCAGACCTAGAATGCTTTACATAGTAAACCTTTCCAGTTTTTGGGTCCATATATCTTCCTGCTTCGTTAAGACCTCCTGCACCACCGACTTTTTTCCAGCCAGTAGTTGTGTGGACGTAGGGAAGTGGTCCTGCTCCAAAAGTTAATGCGTCTCTAAATCCTGCAGTTGGCTGACTTGTGTTTGATGCAAAGCGGCGTGGTCCTCCACTTCCTGGTCCCATGTTTGAATACATGGTGCGAAGCGCTTTCCATCTAGAAGCCGACATTTGTCCGCTGTTGCTATCATGCTCTCGGATAATTTCTTGAGCAACACGAAGACCTTTTTGCTGACGAGCCCACGCAACGTATTGTCTTTGCTGTAGTTCGGTCATATCTGTTGGTGCGCCATTATTGGCACGTTTCCCAGAAGAGGCAAACCCCTTTGATTTCTTGGGATTGGCTATTTCGTTGATGTCGTATTTTCCATCAAGAGATTCTGCTGCTTGATGCAATACACCGTAAATATCAGAAGAAACAACACCGTTGTCAAAAGAATCTTCAATTGCAGCAGCAATATCATCAAACTGCTGTGGTGTTACTTCGAATTTTCCACCTTTTGACTCTTCAAGAATCTTCTTCATTGCGAGCAAAGGCTGACGGTTTTTTGTATTGTCAAGAAGCATTCCAACTTCTTCATTAAGAACACCAATTGTGTCATCATCAAGGGTGATTGAGAGGTTCTTTTGAGGAGTAACTGTTCCGTCTTTGGTAATTTTCTTTCTTGGCGTTTTTCCAGATGAAGCAAGTCCTGGATTTACACGAGCAAGACCTTCACTCTCTTCAAGAATTCTGCGAGCATCTTCTCTTGAAACAACACCAGTAATTTCTCCACTTTCAAGACCTTCTGCTATTCCTTCATTAATTACGGTGTTTAGTTCGTCTAATTCATCCTGACTAATATCGCCTTGCTCAACGTTGCGTCCGCCGTTAGGTACGCCTGTTAGTTGTTCAATTTCTTCGTCTGACAAACCAAATTCTCTTAATTTTTCAAATACAGCATTATCGCGTTCTGCTCTCATATTGCGTGCTTCGGTAGCATCAACATTTCCCCGTTCATCTCTTTGTATGCCCGTAGGTCTTACAATTCGATTATTGCCACTGCCGCTATTAGAAGCAAAAACACGAATGTTTTCTTTTTCAATTTTGCCTCTATCTGCTCTGTATTTAGAATCTCTACGAGTCATATTTAGGTAGTCAATTAAATCGCCACCAGTGATTTTTTCATCACCAAATTCTTTAGCAAGAGAGACGATTAAGGGGTTTGCACCGTCTTTTGACGCGCCTTCGCGCAATGCATCAGCAAGTTCATTTACTAATTCTTCAGGCTCAATTGACGGGTCGTTTTCTATAATTCCATCAATTGCTTTTTCTAATTCGTAATTAAAATCTTCAAGAGACATTTTCCCATCAATAATTTTTTCAGAATCGCTACGTAATAGGTTTACGCCATCCTGTAAACGCAATGTTTCTTCAAGGTCTTCTGGTTCTCCGCCTTCTCTTAGCGATGTCATCAAAAGTTGTCTGTCTAATCTTGCTGATTCTTTTGCTTCTTCTATTGTTCTGTAAGAATCAGGTTCACGTCTTTTCTCCCAAAAAGACTTAGAACGAGAAGTTAATTGTTTAAAAACGTCATCAAGGTCATTGCTTGCGTTATCTACAATTTCTTTAATTTCTTCTATTTCACTGTCGGTTCCTGTTTTTTTAACAGAGTCAACATGCAGGTCAAGCATTTTCTGAATGGAAAATGCCATGTCATCCATAAAATCTTCAATTTTTTCTTGTGAAGAAAATTGTTCAATAATTTTTTCGTCAGAAAGCATTTCCGCTAATCGTTTTCTTGCATTAGATACAGACTTACCAACACTGTCTTTAAGTTTTTCATCAGTAAGGTTTGTTAATACTTCTTTTGCCCCATCAATAATTTTTGAAGAGTCTCCCTTGCGCCCTACGGCAGACGCTGCAGCGTCTTCCATGCGTTTAACTAAAGATTTTGGCAATTCGTTTTTTGAAACAACTTCTCCGCTTACGGATTGTGCTGCTGGGACAACGCCTGATTGACTGGCAAATCCCTCTGTTGCTCTTCTTTTGTTTACTTTTCCTCTGGTTGAAAAGTCATTAACACCAGGAATTGCAGGGCGTTGGAAGGGCGTTCCTTCCTGAACGATTCCGTCATTATCTCCGTCCCATGCGTTCGGGTCGAAGTTTGCGGAAGCAGCCCTACCGGCTGCCCTTACTTTTCCCGGGCTACCACCGATACTTCTACCGATTCCCTTCTGGGCGTTATCTATAGCCTCAACCAGGTCTTTTGTTATGCCTGACGTAATTAGGATTCCATCTTCTGTAACTACGGATTCAACCCTGTGGTAATCAAAAATTGGGTCAAGCAATGATTTGGTGTTAAACGCTTCTTCTAGTTTAACGGGAATCAGATAACTCTTTGTTTCAAGGTCTTCTTTTTCTGCAGAAGAAATTACATCTTGAAGGTTTTCAAGAATTGCTTTTAATTTTGAAAGATTTTTCTTGTTGATTGTCTTGCCAACTTTTTCATCAATCTCTTCAGCAATTAAATCTTCTAATTGCTCAATCTGAGATGCAAGGTCTGATTTTTCGTCAGATTTCGGCATAATTTCTCCATAGCCCTGCTGATATCCAGGCTTTACCTGCATTGGCATTGATGGCATCTGTGATGGAACGACAATGCGTGAACCGCTATTTCCGCTATTAGTTACCTCTGGCTTACCAAACATAAATGTTGAGTAATTGTCTGGAGTGTGATAACCGATTCTATAAACGGTTGGCGCTCCATTGGGAGAGAACTTCATGAATACAGCAGTACTCTCAGTTGCTTCAATCAATTTAATTTTTGAGTTAGTTCTTTCAGAAATTTCTCTTTCAAGGCGCTGACGCTGTTCTCCACCAAGTGGGCGAGCCAGGCCTTCAGCAAAAATTGGCTTTTCTGATTCGTAATCGTCGTCATCGTCTTCCCGAATTACAATCATGTTTGGTTTTTGCGGCATTTGTCCCATCATATGATGAGGACCCATCATGCCCCAGCCTTTTTCTGATTCAGCCAAAGTGATGGCATCGTCAGACTTGACGGATATTGTTCCCGTCAATTGATTGGCTCCATGAAGAACTGGAGAGACTTCGTAAAGTTCTACTTCTTTAAGAACATTGGCTTGCATGTTTGGGTCAAAGATTGCATCAAGAGTCTTATATCCAATTGACCATTCTTGTTCTTGCCCAAAGAAAGCAACATTTGCAAACGCTTCGCGACCCTTTTCGGAGTTCAGGTTGAACTGAACTCTTGCGTAAAGACCACCAATGCCAGCCTTAAGCATCTTGGACGGAAGCCTTCTATCGCCTGGAGCAACTTCGTAAATCTCTAGAACTTTACCGATTGGGTCGTTCCAGTTGTGTCCCCAAACCACTCTTGGCTTGCGTCTTTGAAGGCTTTTTGCAAAAGCGCCAGATATAAGAACATCACCCACGGAGTCTTTATTCCCAATGCCAGCAACGAAGCACTCAACAATTCCCTGTGCTTCATCAATATTAAACTGTCCAGGCATGGCCTTGAACTCAATGTTGGTGCTTGCCATGTCTTCTCCCTAAGGCTTAGTAAAAAGATAATAAACCACTAAGTGGTGCTGCCAGTGCAAGTTTTGTTTTAGTTTATTTATATTGAATATATAAACTACATCCTGGAGCCCATTGACCAGGCAATTCTCGCTTCAGTTTCTGCAATTTCGTTTCTCTTCTTCGCTATCAAGTTGGTAAATATCCCTACAAGTGAAGTTCTAAGAGCAGTAGACCTGTCGTCACCATCAGAGATATTAAGCGTTCCGAGGATTGCGTTAGTTATTTGTTCTGATGTTTCGTCATTTATAGATTTAATTCTTGCTATCTGAGAATTTACTTGCGTAACAACATCTGCGCTTGTTATCGGAGTTTTGATTAGTGATTTTTCAGCAAATATTGTTTGCGAATCAGCAATGATGGCGTTCAGCACTGGCTTGATGTCTTCTTCAATCTGTTTAGACCATATGTCTGATTGGAAGATGCTTTCAGTGTCAAGGAATCCAGTAATGAGTTGCTTTCTGGCTTTTACACCTGCTGCTTTTTCAAGAACGACTCTCTGCTGTCTTTCAAAAATTCGCTCAAGACTTCTGTCAAGAATTTCTGTCCACCTAGTGAGCGTTATCTCTTCTTTGTCATCTGCAGATTTTGTCTGAATTCCGCCCTTTGGAGCAGATGCCTGCTGTGGTGCCATTTCTGCTGGCGCAGCCTCTGCTGGTGCCATTCCTGCGCCTTCTGCCATTCCTTGACCCTGTGCAGCAAGTTCCATTGCCCCTTGCATTGTCGTTGGGTCTGGTGGAGCACCTTCTGCACCTGGCATGGCTCCTGGTGGCATCCCAGGCATTCCAGGCGCTCCTGGTGGCATTCCAGCACTTCCTGGAGGTCCTGCGACACCAGCCTGAGGAGGCTGTTCCATCTTCTTCTTGGTGTTTGCGATTGGTGTCAAGTTTGGGTTGAGAAGAAGTGAGTCAGCCAAATCGCTTTCAACTTCTTTTCTTCCGATTTTTTCTCGGTATTCATTGAGACTGATTAGTCCTTGTGTGAACTCTTCTTTGGTGTATCTATTTCTTTCCTGCTCATACAAAATCAAAACAGGAACATTGGATACATCAAAATCAACGTAATACTCATCATCAAGTTCATCTAACGCTCTAGCGATTGGCTCCAAGTGTGGAAGCATTGTCTCGTTCCAGAAGACTCTGATTTCTTCTCCAGCGTTGGAGAAAGTACGACCAGAAGCATTGCCGATTACTGACTCTGGAACACCAAAAGAAGCAAGGATTTCTTCTTTTGTGATTTGACGCATCTGAATGTAAGCAGCGTCTCTAGGGTTCGCCGATGTATCAACAAAATCTGCTCCATCATCTGAGGAGATAACAGTTGTTGCACCAACGCGAGAAAGGTTTCCTCTAAATCTGTTTCTTAACTCTTCTTTGTCGTCATCATCTACTTCGCCACGAAGAACAAGAAGACCGCCAGGTCTGCCGTCATTAATCAGGTAGTTGCGGTTATAGACCTTTGCCAAGTTCTCAATTTCAATTGCGATACCAGCAGCCTCAAGTGGAGTCATAGACAAGTACGGGTCAAGCGGATGAGGTTTTCTAATCCAGATGACATCCTTTGGTCTCATATTGATGACAGCGCCATTTGGCATTCTTACTTCATATCCAGCAACAAAGTTCTTTGGGTCTGGAATTGGTGCTGTTGATTGTGGCGGAAGAAGGTTGAGGGCAATGACGCCGCCGTCTTTTCCATATATTTTTTCAATGAAAACGCCTCGTGTACTCATCAACAACTGAGAAGAAAGTCTGTATCGGAAGATAAATGAGTTTTCTCCGATATTTGACTTGGTATTAAGGATTTTAAGAATGTCCGAGTTTTTAGCCTTAGAGCCCTTAAGTATCTCGCCTTGCGGTGAGTTATCTTTTTTAAGGATTATTGGCAGTCTTGCTTGGTTGCCAGCGATTGCGTCAATACATCTAGCCACCCATGTGACCTTCTGCATTCCCTCTTTGTAAACACGCTCAATATCCCATGAGTCCGTATAGGGGCGACCCACGAAACCGGGAGAGTGAGAAATGGGCGCACCAGGTCCAACAGCCTTTTGCGACTGATTGTTAAGCGATTTGTTGTTGTAATTGTTCCAAGCCATCTTTACTCAATACCTAATAGGAACCCTAGTATCCCGCATGTAACACCCGCCACTATAAAACCAAAGGCGAGCGAAATTACACCCGCTCCCACACTTGTGAATATAATAAATCCTACCATTAGCGTGTAGGATATAAATGACCTTGTTAACACTCTTCGCATTTTTGCAAAAAAAGTAATAATACTGTTTACTAGTTTGGAGATTGCGGTGGTGATGAAATTGCTCATACGACTAACACCGTAGCGCATAAAAAACCTTTATGCCGTAACACCATCGTGAGAAAAAAATGACCGACTGGGCAAAAGTTTTAGAATACCTAGAACCTAAGAAGCCTCCGTTTTGCCCTGAAGAGCCATCTTTGACGCAAAAAGTATTTCTTAGAACAAATTCAATTGAAGCCTTATTCGGCGGGGCTGCTGGTGGGGGAAAGTCTTCTGCGCTATTGATGTCTGCCCTTCAGTATGTAGATGTACCAAACTATTCAGCAATTTTGTTCAGACGCACATATGCCGACTTGGCGCTTCCTGGTGCTTTGATGGACAGATTCAAGTCATGGATGGACGAAATGGACGGCATTCACTGGAACGCAAACAGTTATGTCGCTACTTTTCCTTCTGGCGCAAGAATCTCGTTCGGGTATCTAAACAACACCAACGACTACCTCAGATACAAGGGTTCCGAATTCCAGTTCATCGGAATGGACGAAGTTACAGAAATCCGTGAATCCGACTATCGCTACATGTTCTCCCGTTTGCGCCGACCTGCTTCTGGTCCGCTATCTCAAGTCCCTCTTCGTATGCGTTCGGCCTCTAACCCAGCCCCCAACTGGGTTAGACAAAGATTTATTGTTGAAGGTCTTGAGAAGGGACGCATCTTTGTTCCCTCAAAGTTGACGGATAACCCTGGAATTGACGCAGATTCCTACCGTCAAGCCTTGCAAGCCCTTGACCCAATTGAGCGTCGTCGTCTTGAAGAGGGTGACTGGTGGAGCACAACGCTTGGGACCATGTTTGATAGGGAATCCATAGTTATTATTGATACAGAAGATGTCCCAGTTGTCTCATCTGCGGCAAGAGCAGTGAGGTTTTGGGACTTGGCTGCAACAGAACCTTCTCCGTCAAACCCTAACCCTGACTGGACCGTAGGTACATTGATGCTGTTTGATGCTGGAATTGCCTACATCCTTGATGTCAGAAAAGCCAGAGTGAAGAACGAAAAGGTAGAGCAGTTTATAGCCCAAACAGCCTATGAAGATGGTCATGGAGTCACCATCAGGATGGAGCAAGAACCAGGCTCGTCTGGCAAGGCTCTCATAGACCAGTACGCCAGATATGTGGTTCCAGGGTATGATTTTGAAGGAATTCGCTCAACTGGTGACAAAGTGACCAGAGCAAGACCATTTGCTGCCGCTGCAGCGAATGGAAACGTAAGAATCGTAAGAGGACCGTGGCTTACAGAATGGCTAGACGAACTTTCTTCATTTCCCGAAGCATGCGACCACGATGACCAAGTTGACTCGGCTGTCGGTGCTTTCACATATTTGACTGGTCTAGGGTTGCCACAAAGAAAAATTGTCAGTATCATCGTCTAGGTATTAACTATTGGAGGTTATAGGTGCTAAACCCAGCAGACGTTTCTGCGTTACTAATTAAACTGGACGATTATCTAAATAGCGAAGAAGTCCAATCTCTACCACTAGACGAAGCCCTCTCTCAACTCGTTGCTCTCAACGATGTCAAAAAGGAACTGGCAGGCATCTACGACTCATATGCGGCAAAAATGACGCACAGAATGCAGTCGGAAAATTCCACAATCATCACTCTTCGTTCAGGTGAAGAAATCAAATGCATGACTGGAGCCCCACGAAAGAAGTGGGATAACGAAAACTTAATGTCCACTGTTTACGACAGAATCCATCAGTCGTCCGTTGATATGGATACTGGAGAAGTCAGGTTGTCAGACAAGGAAATTGTCATTAAACTTCTTGACTACCTGAGCCCTTCTTATTGGCGGGTTAAGGCTTTAAACGACATAGGAATTAACGCTGATATGTATTGCGAAACTGGCGAACCAAAAACCAATGTCGCGATTTATGGTTCTAAAAAAGGAGATAAGTAATGGCAACTAAAAAGATTGTGACCGAAGAGGTCAGCGAAGAAACGGCAACTACAACAGTAACCGACTACCTCGTTGAGCGTAAGAAAACTCAGGACAAGCGCATTGCTCAAATGCAGTCTGAGTTCAATGAGCCATTCCCCAAGGAAGTTGAACGCCAACTCAAAAAGGGTGGAGCATCGCTCACTTATATCCCTGTCAGTGAAGTAATCAGCCGACTGAATAAAGTTCTCGGTTTTGACGGATGGTCATACGAAATCGTCAAGTGCGAGCGTGACTCCCTTGACCCTGACTTTATTATTGCCCATGTGAGAATGACTGTTTACCCCCCTGGTGGCGACAACTTTACAATTGTTTCTAAAGATGGTTTTGGTGGTCAAAAAATCAAGCGCACCAAAAACGGCGACATTGTTGACCTTGGCGATGAGTTCAAGGGTGCCGTATCCGATGCTCTCAAAAAGGCTGCTCAGGCACTTGGTGTCGGTCTCTACCTTGCTCGCAGTGAAGAGGCAATGGAGATTGAAGCAGAGGCATCTATTGACCCTGTGATTGAAGAACTGTGGGAGCAATTCGTCAGTCTCTCCAAGGGTCTTACATCAGAGATGAAAACAAAACTTAATGAGTTTTGGCTTGGATACGCAGGCGATAGGCCAAAGCCGACGAAGACAACTGCGCAGAAAGCAGACCTTGAATCACTAATTGAGCAGTGCATTATGTACAGCCTCAATGATGGTCAATAAGTGTTTACCCCTCCACCGCACCTTTCTCCATCTTCTATCGGAACATTTAATCAATGTCCGTTGAAGTTCAAATACTCAAAAATAGACATGATAAAGGACGACCCTACTGAGGCAACTCTTTTAGGAAACTTTGTCCATGACGTTCTTGAGGCTATGTACAAGTTGGACAGTAGCGATAGAACGCAGAATTCTGCAAAGCAGATTGCTACAGACCTGTGGGCTGATTCATGGTTTGAGAGAGTTGAACCCTGGGTCAGGGATGGCGAGCCAATGCGTTTATTCCGATGGAAAGCATGGTGGTGTATTGAGAATTTGTGGAAGATTGAAAATCCGCAAACTCTTTCACCAATTGGTCTTGAGCATGAACTCAACGGAAAAATTGCTGGCGTAGCGATTAAAGGATTTATAGACAGATTCTCAGAGGAAGGTTCAGGATATGTTATTTCGGACTACAAAACAGGAAAAACACCAAAAGCAAATTGGGTTCAGGATAAGTTCTTCCAACTCGTTGTTTATTCACATCTCCTTGACTCAACTGGAGTTGGAAAAGCAGAAAGCGTTGAACTCCTATATCTCAAAGACGGAGTATCCTTCAAGCAGGATGTCACCGAACAAATGCTTCTTGATGTCGAAAAACAAGTATCAGAAGTAAAAGAAAAGATTGACATTAGTTGTCAAAATGAAGATTTCAAAGCGAACAAATCAATCCTTTGTGATTGGTGTTCTTACAGAAAGGTATGCCCTGCATGGCGGTCATGATTAGTGATGATGCTTTCGCCCGAATGGTTTCGGAGGATGTTAAAAACAAAATTTCATCTCCAGAAAAAGGTGTTCTTATGCAACCTGAAAACTGGCACAGATGGAAAGAATCACTCCTTCTATTGGTTGACAACCTAGACAGACAAATTGATTCTCTTGCTTCAGACGCAGACGCAGACGCAGAGCGCTACTTGTCAATGGGCAGGAGCGGAGAACGACTTGCCTCTGCTGCTGCTCGCGACTATCAGTTCAGAATTAAAAAAATTGACAGATTTAAGTTTCATGTAAATCGTCGTCTTGATGAAGTCATGGTGATGATTGAAACAGGCGAAGTCAAGAAAGAAGACGGCTGGGAAAAGGCTGCATTTTTTGAAAACGCAATCTTTAGGCACAGGGCTCTTTTGCGAGAATTTGAACTTGAAGAAACATCGATTGACAGGGCTCTTTGGGCTGCGCTTGAAGGCAAATGGGAATTTGATTCAATTGATTCAATTGACGAGGACTAAATGCAGATAAATATAGACGAGGTAATGAATTCGCTTTCTGAGCAGATTGCGGCTCTCATTAAAGACAATGCAATGCTCCGCGTTCTTGTGTCTCAACTTGAATCTGAACTAGACTCACTGCGTGCGTCACAGGTCAAATAAAAAACAGGCTGAATACAAAATCAGAATTCCCCTTGTAAAGAGGCTTCTGGAAGAAAGACCGCTTTGCGAAGCGTGTCCTGTGTTTGCAAAACATGACGAGTTGGTTACATATGTTAGAAACCGCTCAGTTGATATTCATGAGATAATTAGGCGCTCGCAAGGTGGCTCAATCCTTGACGAAGAAAACTTGATGGCTGTATGTCGTCCTTGCCATACCCGTATTGGTAATTATCCTCAACTTTCATTTGACCTAGGCTTAGCCAAAAGGGGATGGGAGAGATGAGGCTAATGGGTCTTGACCTGTCGCTTACATCAACTGGCGTTTCCATAGAAGGCGTAACTAGCGTTATTCAATCTAAGGCAAAAGGTGCTGAGCGTCTTTCTGAGGTAACTAAAAGCATATTGCACGAGTGTCTAGAAAAAGAAATTTCCTGCGTTGTAATTGAAGGTTACTCTTTTGCTTCTAGGAGCGGTCAGGCTTTCAGTATTGGGGAACTGGGCGGATGTGTTCGCATGACATTGTTTGAATGCAATATCCCTATTATTGAAGTGCCGCCTACATGCCGTGCAAAGTTTGCAACTGGACGAGGCAACGCATCAAAAGGGGAAGTCATATCTGCTATCTCAGCAAAAACTGGAATTATATTTAGTGGCGCTTCCGGCAACGATGAATGCGATGCATGGGTGCTTGAGCATATGGCTTTAACTTATTTGGGCAAATCTCAATATAAGTGGACAAAAGAGCAGTTATCTGCTCTTGACAAAATAGACTGGTTAGAAATCAAAGGAGCAAATAGTGGCGAGAAATAACCCGATTAGTCAGGTTGAAATTGAGAGCGAATTAATGAGGCTCATGGAATTTCTTGAAAGCGAAACAGAGGCTTTTGAGACACTTGCTACTGACATGGCTAAAAAAGAAGCCCTCTATAAATCCAATTGGGCAAAAGAATATCTTTCTGCAAAAGGCTCAATCAAAGAACGTGAAGCATGGGCTGATTACAAACTTGCCGATGAGAACTTTGACTTCAAGATTGCTGAAGCGCTTCTCAAATCAAAGCGGGAAAAACTGCTATCTTTGCGTACATCAATAGACGCTCTTAGAACTCTTAACGCCAATGTGCGTGTACAGGTTGGTCATCACTAATGAAAATATCAAAAGACTTACTGCCACTTGCTCTCTCTGTTGAGGACCTTAAGCCTCTTCAGAAGAACCCTAGAAAAGGCAATGTTGAAGCAATTATGTCTTCATACAAAGAATTTGGTCAGATGAAGCCCATTGTTGTTAGACCAGAGGGCGATGGAACATATGTGGTTATTGCTGGAAATCACCAACTGCAGGCTGCAAAGAATTTAGGTTGGGAAAAGATTGCAGCAGTTCAAATGAATGTTGACGAAGCCCAAGCCGTTGCTTTTGCTCTTGCAGACAACCGAACGATGGAACTTGGCCACACAGACAACTCTGTTCTCAATGAAATGGTTGTTGACATGTGGGATGATTTCCCAGAACTTTTTGAAGGTCTTGGTTGGGACGAATTTGAAATAGCAGCGATTGAAGAAAGCCAGTTTGCATCAGAAGAAGTTTCGCCAATCGCTGATGGCTACTTTACGCCTGTGATGGTTAACAACCCTCCACAAGCACCTGTGAACATCATTGTTGAAGAAGATGCAGATGGAGACAGAAAGATAGTTGCTGGCAAGGATGTAGACCACAACCAGGTTGCTATCTCGGGTAGCACCCTTGTTTCTCCAGGTTCTGCTCCACAAGCCGTTGTTCAATACACGATTGTTTTTGACAACCCAGACCAACAGCGCCGTTGGTACGACTTTGTTCGCTACCTGAGGAATGACCCAGGTATTTCTGGAACAACAACTGCCGAGAAGTTGATTGACTTTATTGATATGCATACAGAGGTTTAAGTGAAAATTCATCACCCAGACAATGCCTACGATTTACAAAAAATTCTCGTACAACTAGTTCGCAGTAAGAAGAAAGCGCGTACTGAATCTGTCGTACTTAGCAATGTTTTGATGCATGATATTGTCAGCAGATTAATTGAACTTGAGAATAAAGTTGAATCCCTAGAGGCAAACAATGACTAAGCAGAGAATGTTTCTTAACATCAGTTGCGTTGATGCTGCTAGACAGAGGATAAGACATGTCTACGATACTTTTGATACTGTTTGTGTTCAGTTTTCTGGAGGAAAGGACAGCACAGCGGTTCTTTACTTGGCTAAAGAAATTCATGAAGAACGAGGACTCGGACCAGTAAAAGTAATCTTCCGAGACGAAGAACTTGTCAGTCCTGCTATCTACGAGTATGTAAATAAAGTTAGGCAGTACGACTGGGTTGACATGGAATGGTATTGCCTTCCAGTTCCTCAAGAAGTATGGGTTCTTGGCATTAGACAAAATATTCTGACATGGGATTCCCAGCGTGCCGATAAAGGTGAACTCGTCAGAGAAATGCCGCCTTGGTCAATCAATGCATCTCACTTTGGACTTCCTATGGGTGAGCCTCTTCCTGAGATTATTGACTACTACACAATGCAGGGCAAAACAGGCAGTGTCGCTTTTGTTACTGGCGTACGGGCAAATGAGTCGATGGTTCGCTACAGGTCTCTGGTGCAAAAAGTTCACGAGAACTACATCGCTACACCCTTCCGAATGAAGCGCTCAATACCTATGAAATTTGCAAAAGTCATTTACGACTGGCAGATAGATGACGTAATGAAGTTTATTGCTGAAGAGCACGGTGCAGAATATTGCGAGTATTACGACCTTGCGGCAATGACTGGCTCCAATACGCGAGTCGGTGTTCCTCTCCACGGTGTCGCTATTAGGCGCATAGGAGACCTTGTAGCCACCGAGCCGGACTTCTACGACAGATTGTGGGAGATATGGCCTGACATCGACGCTCAGAGGCGCTGGTGGACAGAATTTGATATGGAGAAGTACATAGAGAGTTACGCCATAGACGGATTTGAGGGTGCCAAGAGATGTGTTGAGGACAACACCTCCGATGAGCACGATAGGAGACGAGGCTTTGCCTATATTGCCGACTTTAGACGCAAGCACCTCCGTGACCCGTATTCGTATCCAATGAACTGGCTTATCAGGAATCTTTTGCTTGGCGAGATATCAATTGCCTCTGCAGCGCCAGTTGGTCCAAAAACTAAAGCAGATACGCTGAGACAAAAAGCAGCACAACAGGAGTTAGACAACAATGAACAATATTGAGATGGTTAAATTCAGTGACTTAGTCATTGCTCCGTTTAAGGCAACTTACATTCTTAGGCCAGACCTTCTTGCTCTTTCGGCATCTCTTAGAGACCTCGGCTTCATTATTCCCGTAATTGTGCAAGAGTCAACAAATATTGTGATAGATGGAAATGAGCGTGTATTGATTGCGCAAAAACAAAAGTCAATATCAAAGATTGTTGGCGAAGATTGCCCTGTAATCAAAATTAAATGCGACAATCTTGAAGCGCAGATGTTGCATCTTAGGCTGAATAGGTCTAGGGGTACTTTGTTGGCAAAACCAACATCTCAAATTGTTAGAAACCTTGTCAAGTCTCGCAAATATGAAAAGGCTGAACTTGGTGCTCTTCTGCAAATGAAGGGCGATGAACTTCAGTTGCTTCTTGACGGTTCACTTATTAAGCAGAGAAAAATCTCTGAGCACTCATATTCTCGGGCATGGGTTCCAGTTGAAGCGGATGCAAAAGTAACCGAAATTCAAATGTCAATAGAAAAACCACCCAATGCAGACAGATAAATTTCCTATAATGTACAATTAGGCTACCTACAGAGGAGACTCTATGAAAATTCGGAATAGAACTGGCATCAAGCCCCAAGTAACCGCTTATCCTCAAAAAAGAAGAGGCGGAAGAGGCGGTCGTGCTTCACGCGGCGGAAGACTCCGTAGAGCAGCACGCGCTGCTGCTGCAGGAGCAAACGCAGCCCTTGGTCGTGGTGGCGCAAGAGAAGAAACAGTCGGCGATGTTATTCGTGAGGCTGGACGCGCTATCAGAAACCGCTTCGGACGAAGAAGATAATTCTTACCCATTACGGGGGTAATCAATGCTTGTAACTACGCAAGACCTTGTCACGTATATGGACATCTCTTTGTCCCTAAGGCAGCAAGATGCTGCAGATATTGTGCTGTCTGGTCTTCAGTCAGAACTTGAGGCTTACTTGAATAGGCCTGTAGAAGTTACTGAATTTACTGAAGAGTACATAGTTCCAGCAGATTACTTAGCCTCTCCGATGTCATCTTTCTTTTATCAAAGAAACCTTGAGTCATCTTTTTATACTGCAAGTGGAAATTCAAATCAAACGGCTACCAATTATGCAATGCCTCCAGAAACTATTTATTTAAGAAATTCTCCAGTTTCAAAAGTTAAAAGCATAATGATAAACAACCAGTGGACAACGCCAACATACTTAGGGGAAGCCGTTAGAAAAGAAGGCGTAATTACCAATGCCTCTTACTCGGCAGGAAAAATTACATACACATCAGTAGGACATAAATTAACTGTTGGTCTTTATCTGACTGTTGAAAATATGGCTCCTAGTGGTTATAACGTTGTAAGAACCAAGATTGTTGAAGTTGGAGGAAACACTTTTACTGTTTTATCTTCACAAAACCCTGGTTCTGTTACTGATTCAAGCGGTACGTATCTTGGATATGGAACAAACTACGCTGTTCGTAGATATGGAATAGACATCTACAATATGGTCGCTGGAGACATAGTTACCGTGAATTACGAGGCTGGTCTTGATGGAGATACAATCCCATTTTTAAAACTTTTGATACTTAGAGCGGCAACAAGAGAAATGCAAAATATGCACGACGATGTTGTTGGTATCAAGGATATTCAGACAAGAAATGTTGCTCCTCTTGAAACTGGTTTTACAGAAAGAGAACTTCAGTCTGTAAAACAATATAAAAGAATCAGAGTTGCTTAATGGCTTCTATAATTCGTGTACAAACTGATTACAACGGTCTTAAAGCAATAAGATACATAGAAAAAGTTGAACACGCGGCACAAAATTTAAAGCCTGTATTAAAAAAAGCAAAACGCGATTTAGAAGAAATATATGTAGACCATTTTCTTTCTAACGGCGGTGGGACATGGGAACCTCTTGACCCTGAATATGGAACATGGAAAGCATCTAGGTTTCCCGGTTCGCCAACATTGATTCGTACTGGAGAGTTGTTCCAGGCGGTTTCAAAACTGGAGACTGACAAACTGGAGGACATGTCGGCATCGTTTTATGTTGACTCAGAAATTGCTGGTTTTCATCAGTTTGGAACATGGAGCATGCCTAAAAGAGAACTCATATTTGAGCCCCCTATGTTTGCCAAAAAACTTGCTGAAGAAATTGCTGACCACATTGAGGGAGAAATCTAATGGAAGTCATGTATGGGGCTCATTTCCCTAAAACCTATGTAAATGAGTATCTAAAACAGGATATTCCAGAGAGAGTTATTGATTACAGAAACGCATGGAATCTTGACGATATTGAACTTCCATCTCCAGTTTCGTATTTCATCTATGAACCGATTGCTTTAGATTCATGGCCGACAATTATCACGGTTGTTATGTCAACAAACTCAATGACAAGAATTGGTTACGATTCAACAAATCCTCTTTACAGAATTTCTTATTCAATGAGAACCTATGTTTGGGTCAGAACTGAACAATCTGAGCCGACAACACTTATGCGAGACAGGCTTACAACCGTTGTCCGTACCGCTTTGCTTGACTATCCATGCCTGACAGCAGTTGACCCAAAAAATTACTTTAAGGTTGAAATTGATGAGTCAACCATGCAGGAACAGTTTTCTGATTTAACCCTCTTAAAGGGCGACAGAGTCTTAGCGGGCGCTTATTTGTCTTATACCCTTAACATAGACGAATCAATCGGTCGCAGGAACAAGGGCATATTTAGTGAAAAAGAAATTGAATACCAACAATTGTCTTTTTTGCCAGATTGATTGTTGTACACTAACTAATTGAGCATCAGGAGTATTTATGACGCATGAACACGGATTTCAAAAAATCAAGAACGACCTGTCGTTTGATTGCGACGGAAGTCATGTCGTGCTTGAAAATGTTTCTGGAAGAACGCTTTTTGCTGGTGGTGTGAGTCTTTTCCCTGAAGATAAAGGTTTCTATTGTGGACAAGACAAAAAAATCGACAAATTTATTAAAGAGAATAAATTAAAAGTCGTTGAAGAGAATTCGGCAAAACCAAAGCCTCGGAAACCCAAAGAAGAAAAATCGGAAGAAACTTCTGTAACAGTTGCAGACGTTGATGCCGAAGCATCTGTACAATTGGGTTCATCCGAAGATGACATTGCACCATCAACTGAGCAATCATAAACAACGGAGAGAGGTCACATGCCTGGAGTAGTTATAACCACAGCAGTACGCACTGGTCCAACAAGCGATACAGTTCGCGAGTCTTCGCAAGCCTTTTTTGTTGGCCTTGCAGAGAAGGGTACAGCAGACGAAGCAGTTCTCGTATTGAGCCTTGCCGAGTTTGAAGAGAAGTTTGGCGGCTACGTCACATACGGATACCTTCACCCAACTGTTCAGGCTTTCTTTGAAGAGGGTGGCACACAGTGCTACATCGCAAGAGTTGTTGGTCCAGGCGCAGATATTGCAACCTTGAACCTCAACGAGGGTGGAGTTGGCGGTTCAAACTGCATCACTCTTACAGCAAACGGTCCTGGCAACTGGTCAAACAACCTTAAAATTCAAGTACTTGCATCAGGTAACAAGAGAAACATTAAGTTTTTATACAATGACAACCAGGTTTATTCAACAGGCCTCAAGTCAACAAACGCAGAACTCGTAAACGCAATTAACAACAGCCCTGTTGCAGGAAACTATGCAACTGCATCAAAGTTGACAGACGACTTGCCAGAAGTTATGTCTGCAACTGCACTTAGTGGTGGCGATGACGACAGAACACACAACTCGGTTGACGAGACATTCACTGCTTATGTTGCTGCTCTTGAGTTGTTTAACGATGCTTTTGGTCCTGGTGCGGTTTCTTGCCCAGAAACACACACAATCAACACTGACCTTATTGCTCATGCAAATGCCTACAACAGAGTTGCAATCTTGCACACTGCTTCGGGCGATGATGCTGATGATGCAAAGGCAGAAGCAGACGACCTCACTGGTGAAACTGGTTCAGAGCATGCAGCCCTTTACTACCCTTGGGTTTTCACTCCAACCAACGTAACTGGCGTAACTAGACTTATTCCACCAGACGGATTCGTTGCTGGTGCAAGAGCGTCGGCGCACAACAGCGTTGGTCCACACCAGCCTGCTGCTGGTGCAATTGCTGCAGCAAGATTCATCAACGGAGTTGAAGTAGACATTAACAAGACAATCGGAGACGACCTTGACGAAAATAACGTCAATGCTGTCCGCATTATTGCAAACGGTGTTCGCGTCTACGGAGCACGCTCACTCTCTACCGATACTGAGAACTTCAGATTCATCAGCGTTCAAGACACAGTGAATACGGTTGTCCACAACGCAAACCGCTCAATGGAAGACTTGCTGTTCTCCCCAATTGATGGAAGAAATGCATTGTTCACGGAAATTGAAGGTCGCTTGAAGTCGATTTGTGAAATTCTTGCTAGAGAAGGTTCTTTGTACCCAGCGTATGATGGAAACGGCGCACTTATTGACGCTGGCTTTACAGTCAAGTGTGACTCTTCAATCAATACAACTGCACAACTTGCCGAAGGCAAAGTTACGGCTCAGATTGGCTTGAGAGTGGCACCAATTGGTGACAAGATTGAAGTAACAATCATCAAATCAAATCTCACTGGTTCAGTGACGGTATAGCAGGAGAATATAAATGAAGTTATCACAGAGGCAAATAGTTGCATCAATCGTTCCAGTAACGCAGACAGCACCTAAATGGGGCTCTTTTAAGTTTGCTCAAGTTTCTGGTGGAGAAATCACCGCTTCGGTAGAAAAAATCTACCTCGGTGGAAAACTTTTTCCAGAAGTTTTGTGTGCTCCTGCAGAAATTGGTGACATCACTTTGACTGCTCACTTTGATGACGACAATGTTGTTTCAGAGACAGAGGCTGGAATTGCCAAGAAACTTGAAACACTTAGAGGTCTTGTTGGCCAGGCTTACTACAACATTCAAGTCTCAACGCTTGACTGCGGAATTAACGTTGCAGGATTGTCAAGAACATATACCAATGCTCTTCTCGTTGGACTTACCGAGCCTGACGGTGACTCCTCGTCTGGTGCTCCAGCGACATTCGCACTGACATTCTCAATCCAGAGCGTTTCCTGATATAAAAAAACACAAGTAGTTGCGCCACGATAAGTTTCGTGTGCTAATGTCTCTGCTATGACAGAAAACTCACTTTATACAGAGCCTGAAGACCCAAAGAAGTCAGAAGCAAAGAAGACATTGCAGACCGCAAAGGCTCCTGAAGCAAAACTTCTTGACAAACTGAAGGACGCAATTCAGAAGAAAGTTGAGCGCCCAGTTGTGCGTCTTGATGTTCCTGAGCGCCCAGGTGTTTCTTTGAGAATCAGTCCAAACATTACACAGCATCAATTGAAGCAGTGGAGAAAGCAGTCTGGCGAAGACACGAAGCAGGGGCTTGATTCAATTAAGTTCTCTTGCCATGTGATTGGTCATACAACTGTTGGAGTTATCTTTGACGGAGAAGAAGTTTTTGACGAAAATGGTTATGAACTCAACTTCGCTGCAGATGAGATTCTTCAGATGACAGACACGACACGACCAATCCCAGAAGCAGTTCGTGCTTTCTTTGGAGTTGACCCACACCTTGAAGCGGCAGCACTTGCAATCCTTGATGCTGCTGGATACTCGGACACGGTTGACACGTCGGACCCTACGATGGAGTCTTCGACGAACTAGTAAAAGAGTCCGTCATCGTGTCAGCGGCACGAATGGGCGAACTTTTTGGTACTGACCCTCTTAGGCTCCTAGACTGCACAGACGATGAATGGTTGATACGTCTTGCCTGTGCTAAAGTTATAGCAAACGATAAAGAAGAACAAGATAGACGGTCCAAAAACGCCGGTTAGTCTCTAGTTCTTTTATTCCTATTGGGGTTACAATGGCCGGTGTTCAGACAGAAATAAAAATTGATGTCGACTATACGGGTCATAGAGAAGCGCGTAAAGCGATAAGAGACTTTAGCAACCTTGATAGAGTTGTAAAAAAAAGCGCTGCGACATTTGCATCAGCCAGCGGAGGCGGTAGTGGGGGCAGCGCAGGTGGCGGTGTAACGAAGTACTGGGGAAGACTCCGTAAATCAGTAACCGAGTTTGACAAAGCCGTATCTATGGTTGCCAAAGTTGGCTTAAAAGGCTTGTCCCTAGCAATGAAGGGCTCAGTCATTGAGATGGGCCTAATGGCTGTTGCCATGCTAGGCGTGCATGCTGCCTTTGTTGTCGGTAATGCGGCTATGAAGGCTATGCGTGCCCTACAGGGTCCACTAGCCGCAGGAATGGCGGCAATTGTTGCTGCAGCGTCAGCCGCTGCTGCGGCTATACGCGAAAATCAAGCAGCAATGTATGCCTACAAAACAACCAGTAAAAAAGAGTTTGGTTCAACATTAAACCAAACAAGACAAGTTATGCGTGCTCTTCACACGGACACATATCTTGCAACCGCTGGTGTTGAGACTTTAAATAAGGCATTTGCTGCTGTTTCCAAAAACTCAACATTTACAATGAAAAGCCAAAAGACATTAAAAGGTTTGATGGACTTTGCTTCTGCAGGGCAACCGCTAGACCAAGGTGTCCAAAAAGCAGGAGAGTTAATTGCGGCTCTTCAAAACGTAAAAACTACATGGTCTGAAACAAAGATTGCGGCAGAAGCACTATTCCCTGATAAACAGGCGATGGAAAAAGCAATGAAGAAGTTGAAGATTACAACTAAAAAAGGTCTTCAAAAAGCAATTGATACTGGCTCTCTTGCAAAAGAAGCAGGAGTAGAAGGACAGTTTGAACAAGTTTCTGGAACTTTAATAAACAAACTTAAGGGTTATTTCACCATCCTTAGAAACCAATTTGCAGACTTGGGTCAACCAATGCTTGAACCATTAAAACATGCAGCGGAAGAAGTGTTTAGAATTTTAAGAAGAGGATTTGTAAAAATTTCTTCTTCTACTAGGTCTTTTGGTATGGGAAACATGCTTCACGGATTGGTAACTCTTGTTCAAAAAGCGACAGATAAAATTGTTTCATTTATCAATAACAACACCCACACTGTTGAAGGAATGTTTACTAAATTAGGAAATTGGTGGGACAGATTTAGAGATGGATTTGACGTAATAACTGATAAATTGCGTCCGCTTATTAGTGGCGCAAAAGTCATTGAAGGTTTCTTTTATGAAATATTTCAACACGTTAAAAATATTTTTAATTCTAAGTTTGGCGATTTCAACGAATTTTTAACAAAAAACGAAGGCGCTATAAAAGAACTTGGCGGTGGAATTGGACTACTCCTTGAAAACATATCTGCAGCAATGGGTGAATTTACAAAATTGCAGCAAAAACTACTTCCATTTGTTAATGACCTAGTCAAAGGTCTTGCACAGATAGCCGGACAAATTACAACAGTAATGAAGGCGTTGAATAAAATGGGCAGCGGACCGCTTGGTGCTCTTGGGGTCATTCTCGCCATGCGTGGCGGAATGAGGGGTATGCAGTCAATGTACGCCCAGGGTGGCTACAAGATGGTCATGGTTAACGGCAAACAACAAATGGTGCCAAGTGGTCCTGGCGGACCTGGCGGACCAGGTGGAGGACCAGGTGGAGGACCAACGGTTGTTCACGGACCTCCTACTGGTGGCCTTGGAACAACTCATGCAACTCCACCAACTATTCCGACTATTCCGATTCCGCCAATTCCAACTCCTACTGGAACTACTCCTCCTACAACTCCAAGAACACCAACAACTCCTACAACTCCTCCTGGAACTCCTGCTTTCCCAAGTTCATCAAGAACACCACTTCAAAGACCTGAATACGAAGTGTTTAAAAGAGCGCCAAAAGGGGGGACATATATTGGTGGCAAGTTTTATAAAGGTGGTTCGTTCCTTCCTACTTCACAAATCACAGCACCTGAGCGTTCTTACTATGGAATAGAAGACATTGCTCGTCCTGGAAGCATGTCTCCAATGGCAGATGTAGCCACAGATGTCGGCATGGTATCTATGCGTGCTGGTACGCCAGTAGCACCAGCGGCGGCTGCTGCAAGTGCATCTGCTGGTCTTGCTTCTGCATCTTCTCCAACTTTTTCTTCTGGAAGCGTTCCTCTTAACAGAGCAGGAAAACCAATGGCCCCTCCAGGAGGCATTGAGTACAACGGAAGATTCTATAGACAAGGTCAACAACTTCCCGATGGGTTCGCTTCTTCTTCTGGTGGAAGTCCCACTGGTCCTACTCCTCCAAGCGGAGGAGGCGGTGGCGGAGGCGGCGGAGCAACCCCTCCTGGTGGCACAGGACCAACTCCTCCTACCCCTAGAAGAACAAGAAGATTTATTAACAACCTTCAAAGACCTGGAACAACTGGTGGAACTTTTATAAAAGGTCTTAAAAAAATAATGGATGGACCTGACCAGATGTGGCTTCCAGGCGCTGGTGGTGGCGAAGGAGAGATGAGAGACGTTGCTGGAATGACTGATGAAGAGTTCAGACAAGCAAGGGTCTATAACAAAGCATTTGGTGAAGGTGCTTACAAAGATGGAAAACTTCCGTCATCTGGTGGAAGTGGAGAATTAACAAGAAGAGCAAAATTTAGACAGCGCGCAATTAAAAACAGAACAAAAATGGACGGCTATAGAGGAAGACGAAACCGTGCGATGCTGGGAAGCAACACAGCAAAAATGGGAGCATCTTTTGTACTTGGCGCTGGTTCGCAATTTGCTTCAGAAGAAGCACAGGGCGCAATGGCTGCAGGCGCTGCAGTAGCGCAATCAAACCCACTTGCTGGTGTTGCTGTTGCTGGTCTAGGAACCGCTATGAACGCAAGAACCGTAAAAGGTGGTGGAGTAAGCGGAGCACTAGGAGGTGCCGCTGCTGGAGCAATGATTGGCTCTGCAATTCCTGGAATAGGCACTGCCGTTGGAGCAGTAGTCGGAACACTTGTTGGCGGTATTGGCGGAATGGTCATGGGCTATCTAAACAGGGAAAAAATAAAAGCCCAAAAAGCAAAGGCTGTTGCTGAAAAACAAATTAATTCAATTATCAATACTTCTTTAAGTTCTACTCTTGGAGCCGTCCAATCTGAATCAAAAAATGGTGGTCGTGACGCACAGGGCAAAGAAATAGGACCATCATCATTAAGAACTGCTTTTGAAGACCCAATGAAAGTTATTAGAGCACAACAAGAACTTCTTAAAGTTGGCACTGGAAGTGGAGTTTATGACGCTAACGGAATAATGAAAAGCCCTGACGAAGTAGCGGAAATACTTTCAACCAAAGGTGGAGTCACTTTTAGCGACGAAGATAAAAAAAATATAGCCGCTAAGCCAGAAGAATATCTTAATAAACTTCGTAAAGATGGTGCTGCAAACCTTGCGGCAATGGGTCCATTGCAGGACAAGTTTAATGCGCGAATGGACGCTCTAAAAACAATGACTGGTAAGACAGACCAGGAAATAATGGATATGGCTGGAAGCCTTGGCATAAATCTTTATGATGCAACTGTTGACTTTAAAGACGTAGTTGAGGGCCTTGGTGTAGCAATGGAAAAAACAAAAGAACAAATGAATGCTGTAACAGTTTCTGCAGTTGTTGATTCTTTTTCTATTTTTGATGATGCAATAAAAAAATGGGACACTCCACGAATTCTTGATGAAATGGCCAGAACTTTTAGAGACAAAGCAAACAGCGGAACACTTACATTTAAAGATAAAGCGGAATTTTTACAAGGTGTTGGAGAACAAAATACTACTTTGTTTGGAAGTGGCGGTATTGCACAGGCTCAGTTTGAAGAATCTTTCCAAGCAGGTGGTTCAGCATTTAAAAAGGGTGGCGCTCTTTATGGAATGGACCCAGAAACTTTTTCTGGTGACAAAGAGATTCAAGCATTGCTGGACCAACAAAGAACAAAAGCAAGAACTGACCTTGGTCAACAGTATGCAGACCAGTTGAACTCTCAACTAAAAGGCACTGGCAAGATGGTCGACGCTAACGCAGTAATTGACAAAGTCATGAATATGTCAACAGATGAACTTGCTGCACTTGACATAAAGGCTCAAGGAAAATTTGACACCAGTAAAGTTCGTGGAGCAAAAAGCAAAGAGTCGGCAGTTTTGGGTGTTGCTGGAATGAGCGACCTTGAACTTATTAGTACATCAAAAGGCAAAAAAGGTGGAAAGGGAGATACTTCCGCTCTTGATACTGCTGCACTAGGAATTTCAGATGCAGCATCAGAACTTATAGGAAGTATGGACGAATTCTTTAAGAGAGATAAAGAAAATAAGCCAGACTGGTTCACAAAAGAAGCATTTAAAGAACTTATTGATTCTGATGATACATCAACGCCAAGAGGCGCAGGTATTGGTGACACAACTTCTAGCAAACTTGCAATAACAATGGGCAGACATTCTGCTATGGATGCTTCGCTTACAGGAAAAAGAACAGTCACGTCTTCCTACAGAACAACAGGGCTTGGCTCTGTTAACTCAGACCATGTAACTGGTCGCGCATACGATTTAGTCGGTCAAAACCTTGGTCAATATCAAACACTTGCTAAAGCAGGTGGAGGATTTGCAGAGTTCCACGGAACAAATGCTTCAAGACATCTTCATGTAGTACCTGGTCCAGGTGCAATTGGAGATACGCGCGTACCTGTTGCATCTTCAAATAAGCGGCCATCAATGGGTATGTCAAGTACTAGTGGAGACACAAACTACTCTTTCTATATTCAGGGTGGAAAGAATGCTTCTCCTCAAGAAATTGCAGACCAGGTAATGATGAAAATTAAAGACACTGAACGCTCAAACAGAGAGAGGAGATAGTCATGACAAAAGAAAATTCCTCTACAACAAATCCAATTCGTCTTCGATTTATGGGAACAAATAGGTCAGATGATAGAGCATCAATGGATGTATTTAAAAGTCAAACACCTGGGAAAGTTGTTATGGATACACAGGGAAGACTTTTTAGATGCACATATTACAAAACAAGCATTGGCGAGCCGATATGGGCGGAGGTCAATCTTGGTGGAGGAAATCTTGAAAATTATTCAATTTACGTTAACTACACAAGTCCTGCAGAAGGAATTGAAAGCATAAAAACAACATATAAAGACCCAACTCTTATTGCAAGAAGAAAAAAAGAAAAACAACGCAACGTTCAAGTCGGATTTTATTTTTTTCAACAATTACCAGCACTGGAACTTAGAAGAATAACAGGGTCTTCTTCCTATGACCAAACTACATTTGTTTCAGAAAGAGTGTCAACAGATTATTTTGACCAAGGCCAGATATCTGCACGAGCAGCACAGGCTATAAGACAAAAGTACGACTACATGAGTGAAGACAGCAATGGCCGTTCAGGACCAGGTGGCGGGCAGAGCAGCATGAACGAAGAAGAAACTATGGCTGCATATGCAGGTTTTGCTAATTATTCTAGCCAAGGTTCTGGTTCTGGTTCTGGCTCAGGTTCTGGCTCAGGTTCTGGCTCAGGTTCTGGAGGTTCTGGCTCAGGTTCTGGCTCTGGTTCTGGCTCAGGTTCTGGTAGAGGGGCTGGAAAAGGGGCTGGAACAAACAACACAAAAGGAGGCGGAACAAAAAATCAAACCGGCAGAGAAGGAATAGGTAAAACAAATATTGTAATAAAAGAAGATAAAAAACTTTACACAGGTTCAAATGATTTTACTCTTCCATACATGAAACAAATAATTAATCATTTTAATACTGCTGAAAGTTCACGTCAGAGAATAGAAAGAATACATGTTTTTGAAATGATTCCAAACAGTTTTGAGTTTTCACAACTGTCTTCAACGTGGAATGAAGTTGCAAGAAGCGGAAACTATCCATTAGTTGATTGGTCAAATTATAACTTAACCAAAGTTTCCTTTAGGTTTCTTGTTGTTGCAAAAAAATTAGAACAAAATGAGTTTTACAGTATTGACCCTGTAACAAAAATAAAAACTTTAATAAAACAGACTTCTTCAATAGTCAATGATGGTCTTATGGTTTCCATTGATGACCAATTAGACAATATTAGGTCTATGGCTGGTAGCCCAAGCCCAATAACACTGTATAACGTAAATACACTTTTAAGTACTGAATATAGATACCCATATACAAACAATACAAGAAATATGCAATGGATTATAAATGACTGCTCTATAACAGCAACACGTTTTACTGATAACGGAAATAATATTTCTGCTGCAGAAGTTTCTTTAACGCTCACAGAATATCCAATTATTGCAAGAGAAATAATTCCACTTCCTCCACTCACTCCAGACAACCCACCTCCACCTCCATGTAAGACAGATTCTGGTGACCCAAAATGCACGCCTGCTGACCCAACGTATGGTCTCTGGGTTGCAAACACGTATAAATATTTGGCTTATGCAACAGACACTCTTGCATATCCAGCAGGTAAAAATAACTAAACATGTTTACTTCTGATTCTTTACAAATAGGTGATTTAACTAAAAAACAAATGTCTGTTGTTGCTCAAAATATTTTGAGCGTGAGTGTTAGTTATTCAATGGACATGGCCGCTCAACTAACCATAAAAATAGTTGACCCAGGTCTTGAGATGGGTTCAAACAGTTATTTTATAGTTGGTAGAGACGTTGTTTACGAAACAACTGCAATAAGGCCTGTTGAAACATTAACTATAGAACCAGATATATACCCTTTATTTTCAAGAATACGACACGTTTATGAAATTAGTAGAGTGAGTGTTTCACAGGGGGATGCTGGTGCATCTCCGGTATATACCCTAGAAGCAATGCCAAAAGCAATTCAGCAAATGAAAAGAGATAAAAAACCCGGAAACATAAGTGGCTCTGGATATGAATTTGTAAGACGCGCTGCAATCAAATATGGATTAAAATTTGTTGGAGAAAAAAGCACAAAAGTTAAAGCAGGTTCAAAAAACTCAGGAACAGGACAACAAGATTCTGTGTGGGACAGAATAACAAATATTGCTGGCGAGTCGCAATACGTTGTTTTTGTTGTTGACGGAACGCTGTATTTTGGCACACAAAAATGGTTTTTATATAAATGGGGTACTTCTAGGTTGCAGGGAAAACCTGTACTTGATAAAAAAGGAAAACCTGTTTTGAACAAAGACAAAACAGTAAAACTTCAACCAAATAAACATTTTATTCCATTTGAATACCCTGGAACAGAAGATTCAAAAAAACGATTTGAAATTCTTTCTATGCCTCAATTGACAAAAGGCGAAAACGACCCAATGGAGACAGAGGGTTCTGCAACCGTTCATAGAGACAATGGTGTTGGCTTGCGGCCAGGTATGACTATACGAATAAACAATATTCCGCATATGCAAAAATACTATTTGATTACAAGTGTTAATTTTGAAGAACAGTTAACTGACCCTGTTTCTGTTCAGTTTAGAACACCTGAAAGACTTGAAGTAAATGGAAAGATAAAAATAAAACCTCTTCCTATTGGAAAAATAGTTAACAGCGAATATTTTTCTACTAAAAGCAATATTATGGGTACATCTTCAATAGGAATGCCTAACTACAACGACACGCAACCAACTCAAATTCCAGTTGGAACAACACCATTTCCTATCGGAGAACAAACAAAAGCAAGATTACCTAACTCAAGAAGACTTGCTTCTCACCCAACATTAAAAGAAGAAATAAAATTAATAGTTCCAAAACCTCTTCTTAGTGCTGCTTCTTTAATAGACAGAAACAATTTTTTACAGGCTGGAAATATAGATATGTGGAATAGACCTTTGCTTCCTTCTACATATAAAACTGAAACATTAACCAAGTGTAGAACTTTGTCAATGTTTTATCACTCAACAACATTTATTTATGAAGAGCAAACATTTAATGCTTATGTTATTCTTGAGCGTTTATTTTGTGTTGATGGAACAGTTATAGAACTTAGCGAATCAGAAGCAATAGATAAATACGAATCTGAGTCAATTCATCATGGAATTTTTTATCAAACAGCAGGACTAGATAAAGTCAACGCTTACATGTATGTACTTATTCAAGCACAAATGTTGACAGTTTTAAAAAGATTTCCTTCGAATGGAAAAGAAGTTTGGTCTGGCGCTGCAGTAATTCCCGATAGGAATAGGTGTTTTTAATGATAGTAGGAGTCAATAGGACAAAAGCCTCGTCGCATCCAACAAGAGCAGATGGAATATATCTTGGAGTTGTTAAGCGTGTATTGCCAAATAACAAGGTTTACGTATACATACCAAAACTTTCAAATACCGTCGGTCCAATGCAGGTTGTCAACACTATTAGCGGATTTCAAATTTCTGAAGGCAATCGTGTGTTGTGTGCTAATGTCGGCGGTGGAACAGAAGAGATGTACGTAATCGGGCATCTTGCTCAACAGGCTTCTACTGATGTTTCAGCGGAAGTTGTTCAAGAAATTTCTAATGAATCAAGAGATATTAAAATTATTATGTTTATGGACATTGCATAAATGCTGTGGGATAATTGAATATGGACTGTCTTTCTTTTCCAATAAAATTTACTTCAGGTCGTATAAAGACATTGCCCGAAGGAAGTTATGAATACTATAGACAAATACTTACATTTAGTTTATTAACAGAAGTTGGAGAACACCCAATAACACCAGACTTTGGTGTACTGGACCCTACTTTCATATCCATAGAACCGATAGATTTTGTTATTAATGCAGCAAGATTTTTGCCCGAAGTTGAAATTGTTGGGATAAATCCTTCACTGAGAGAAGACGGCTCGCTTAACGTAGAATTTGATTTCCGAGTGAGGACATAAAATGCCAATAAATTTTTCTCAATATGTATCGCTTACACCGTTTGACTCTTCACCAACGGCAATATATTTAGACGCAATAGATTACGCACGAGTTGCTTTACCAGAATTTCAACCTCGTCAGGGAACTCCTGAAGATGCAATACTGCAGGCTGTTTCATATGTAAGCGGATTAAATATTGCCGCTATAAATAGAATTCCTGACAGATTGATGGCTGGTCTTGTTGGGATGATGGGCGTTATTTTAGATGATGGCTCAAAAACTATTGCAGATATTAAATTTACTTCTACAACAACAGATGGAGCAGTAGTTCCTCAAGGAACAGTGGTCAGATATGAATTTGAGTTTTTGGGCGAAAGAAGTGCTCTTTACTTTGAAACTACTGAAGAACTAATAATTGCAGCAGTTGATATTGAAGACCCGCTTCCATATGGCAGTGTTGAAGCACAATCTCTTGAAATTGGATTAACTATCCCTTTGGCAGTTGGAACTCTTTTAGAAATTGAAACACCAACAACAGATATTCTTCAAGCAGAACTTGAATCAATAGTAACTTCTGGAACTAACCCTGAAACTGAAATTGAATATTTAACAAGGTCTGTTAACTATCTTGGTTCGCTTTCTTCTTCTTTTGCAAAAGCATCTCAAGTTGATTCATTTATAGCGTCTGGATATGGAAATATAGTTTCTCGTTCAAAAACTTACGACCTTACAGACCCAGATGGCGACCTTGAGTTAGATGACCCGGATGAAGTAGGTTATGTGACTATATTTGTTTATGGTATTGGCGATTTTGTTTCTCCAGAACTAAAAACAGATTTGCTTATTGATATTCAAGAAAAAACCGTTGCTGGCCTGGAAATAGGGATTAACAATGTAAATCTTGTAGAACTTGACGTAACAGCATCTATTGCTTATTCGTCCGATTACGAATCAGCGGTAATAGCAAATAATGTTAAATCTGCTTTGTCTTCTTATTTTTCTCCTGAAAATTATAGATTTTCAGACGGTATTAAACTTTCTGAATTTTATGGAATAATTTCTGGCGTTCGTGGTGTTGTTTATATGACAGAACTATCCGTAGAACCCAAATCTGCTACTTACGGCTCAAATGATGTTGCTGGAAATATTGACTACGTATTTAAGGGCTCGCTTCCTTCTATTTCTTTTGACGACATCGTCTTAACACTTAATTCGGTAGCGTTGCAATGAAAACAATTCAAAGACTTAATGATTATCAGTCTTTAAGGGCGTACAATTTTGTTTCTTTGGATTCTGTTAATATTCTTGATACAAATACAAATTCTGGATGGTATATATCAAGTGGAAACGGTTCATTAATTGTTTCTGGTGAAAACTTTTTTTGTAGTTCTCATTACGTTTTAAAAATAAATCCAATTAACAAAGAGCCTATAACTTTAAGACTTGATTTCGACACAGAAACAACTCCATTTGAAATTGAAGATATAGGTCAAAGATTTGTTTTTACTTCTGTATTAAATTGCAACTTAGGCAATCCTCAGGTGTCTGCATTGATTTGCAACTCTAACGATGGATGCGGTGAACCAAATATAAGAAACCTTGTTGGTGGCTCTTGGGATGCAGTAAGGTCAAATGTGTTGACGGTTACAGGACTGGAAGACGGTGTTGACGCATACGGCATAACCGTAACTATTTCAAACCACAGCCCAAACTTTGACCCAAATTTTGACCAATTGGCTAACCCAGGAGTTGTGCCTACACCTCTTTCAACAATATATCTTTCTACGCCAAACTTGGTGAATGACTCGGCTTGGGCAAATAATCCGGTTATTCAAAACATAAGACCTTATATACCTAATTTTTTTGAAAGTTATGACTCAAATGAACTAGACCCAACTTGGCCATTCTTTAGACTTGTTGATGTACTTACAGATGGAATAGCAGACAGTATGTTTCAGTACTCCGAATGGTTTCAATATGAAAAATCTGAATTACCTGCCAACTTTAGTGCTGCCGACATAGGAACAAGAAGCAGGCTTACTGACTACAACAATGTTAGAGATGAAAATCTTGATTGGCTTGCTCAGTTTTCTGGTCGTCAAGTAACTAAGCAGTTATACGATGCAAACAATACGGAGATAATAACCGATACTGAAGCATACAGAATTGCTCAACTTTATCCAGCCATTTACGGACGCGGTTCTGGGACTCAAGGTTCATTAAGAGCCGCTGCACAGTTTGTTCTAACTGGCGAAAAAACAGTATCTGTTAGCCAAAGATATGACGCTGGAAGCGGAGCAAATCCTTGGAACATAAGAATTACAACTTTAGGTTCGGAAACGCCAGATGTTGACTACAGAGGAAAAGTGGTAGCAGCCTCTACTGCAAATGTAAATATTTCTAGCGGTCTTGAAAATGGCGACATTATTGACGGAGTAACTCTTGTGACGGGCAATAAAGTTCTTTTAAAGAATCAATCAACACAGTCACAAAACGGCGTCTATACAGTCGTTGCTTCTGGAGCGGCATCTAGGTCTACAGACTTTGACACTGGATGGAATGGTACGACAGGAGAAATTAAACAAGGCGCAGTATGGTACGTCACTCAAGGCGACACAAACGGTGACAAGTCTTTTGAAGTTTCTACTACTGGAAATATCACTATTGGCTCTACAGCAATAAATTTTTCTAGTTTTGCTGGTTCACCTAATGTGTTAAGTGTTGTGGCAGAAGCAAAGCCAATGGGGTACAAGATTTATCATACGATTGTTGATGAATTTACATTGACTCTTGGTAGCGGCACATTCGGAGTTCTCGGTACTGCCACCTTGTAGCCATTGTTATAAGGCACAATATATAAGAGGTTTTAAGGTGGTCACATGATTGCAGGAAATTACAACATACTCTGTGAGCAAGGTGTTACTTTTACGCGCGTCATAGCCATTGAGCAGCCAAGCGCAGAAGACCCAGAGGTCTTTGAGCCGTATCCGCTTACTGACCACACCGCAAGAATGCAAGTTCGTAGAACAGTAGAGTCAACTAGCCCTTTAATTACTCTGACTACAGAAAATGGTCGCATATCTCTTAATGAGCCTGATGGAGTTATAACTATAGTTATAAGCGCTGCAGATACGTCTGCTTTAACCTCAAGCGGCGTGTACGACCTAGAAATAATTGATGACTCTGGCAATGTTTCTAGAGTTATTCAAGGAACATTTACGTTGTCGCTAGAGGTAACTAGATGAGTAATTCAGTTCCAAACAACGTCAATGTTTATCAAGATACTCCTAATAGGGTAACTGTTGACCAAGACTCACCAAATATAGTTGTTGTTCGTTCAACTTCACCAAGTTCGTCAAGTTCAAGAAGGCATATCCACACTCAAGGTGTTGCGTCTGCTGAATGGGTAATCACCCATACCCTTGGTGGCTACCCATCTGTGTCCATTGTTGATTCTGCAAAAACAGCAGTCTTTGGTGAAGTACAATATGACAGTACGACACAGGTGACAGTTTCTTTCACGGTGCCGTTCTCTGGATACGCATATCTAACTTAAAGGCGAGGGCCAATGGCAACTAAATTTCTCACAAATATTGACCTAAACCAGAATCAACTGGTTAACGCCACCTTTGAAGTTCTTGGCACAGCCCCAAGCACTGGTAACTTTGAAGGTCGGATGTACTACAACAGTACTACCGACAGCATTGAAATCTATGGCAATGGTGCATGGCGCAAGGTTGTAAACAGCATCTCTTCTGGTGGTGGCGTAGGGATTGCTGAAGCCCTTACTGTTTCAGAGTCCAATGGCGTTGTAACCCTCACTCTCAATGTTGCAGATACCGACTCTGCTGGTTTGCTTTCATCCGCATTCTGGAATGACCTTAATGGGGCAACATCAGATGCAACAGCATCTAAGTTGGTCAAGCGTGACGCAAATGGCAATATCAAGGTTGCCGAACCAACCGATGCTGCCCATGCTGCTACAAAGGGCTATGTAGACGCAGCCCGTGCAGGTCTTGATGTTAAGCAATCAGTTCGTGCAGCGACAACTGGACCAGTCAACCTTTCCACAGGACTTGAGGCTGGCGACACTCTTGACACTACCGTAACCCTTGCTGAAGGTAACCGAGTTCTTGTTAAGGACCAAGCAACAGCATCTCAAAACGGTATCTATGTTGTCCAGGCTTCTGGTGCAGCAGTTCGTGCAACAGACTTTGATGGCACTGGTGAAGTTTCTGGTGGAGCATTTACTTTTGTTGAAGAAGGTACTGTCAACGCCGACTCTGGATGGGTTGTAACAAGCAACGGAGCGATTGCTGTCGGAACAGACGCAATCAACTGGGCACAGTTCTCTGGTGCTGGTTCAATCACGGCTGGTGACGGTCTCACTAAGACTGGTAACACAATTGATGTTGTCGGTACGACTGACCGTATTTCGGTATCTGCAAACGCTGTAGACATTGCTTCTACATATGCTGGTCAGAACACGATTACAACGCTTGGCACAATCACCACTGGTGTTTGGAATGGCACTGATGTTGCCGTCACAGACGGTGGTACTGGTGCTTCAACAGCAGCAGATGCTCGTACAAACCTCGCAAGCACCTCAACTTCTGGTCAGACAACTTCTGTTGCAGTTCTTGCAAGAGTCGTTCACCAGGCTTGTGCTGCTTCTTCAGTTGGTGTTTCAACCACAACCGTTACGCACAACTTTGGAACAAAGAATGTAACTGTTCAGGTTTATCAAGTTTCAACTGGCGAGACCGTAAACTGTGATGTTGTTCGCTCAAGCAATGATGCTGTTGTTGTTACAATGAACGGAACAATCTCTTCTGACGATTTCCATATCGTAGTAACAGGTTAATAGTCTGCCCTGAGGGGCAAAATGTAGGAAGCGATTGAGGTCGTGTCACAAAAATTTATAACCCCAATTACAATCAAGCAGTTGTCTTCTGCTGGCTCTGATGGGTTGACGATTTTTGTAGACGGCGATACCTACGCAAGACTTCAAGTTCAGGCTGGTGGTCGCCTTGTTTGGGGTGACGGAACCGCAGTCGGAGATGTAAATCTCTATCGCGACGAAGCAAATGTCCTCAAGACTGACGACACTCTAAAAGTCCCTGCTCTTTTTGTTGACGGGATTGAAGTAGATACTTCGGGTGCTTCCTCTGGTCAGATTCTCCGTTTTGATGGTGCCAAGTTTGTTCCATATACAGGTGATGCTGGTCCGACGGGTGCTACAGGTCCTGCGGGAGCAACAGGCGCGACTGGTCCAACTGGCGCTACTGGTCCGACTGGTGTGACAGGTCCTACTGGCGTGACAGGACCCGCTGGAGCCACTGGTGCCACTGGCCCAACTGGGGCAGATGCTTTATGGAATTTTACTGGTGCTTATAACCTTGGAGCGTCATACGCAGTTGGTGATATAGCAACCTACGAAGGACAGACTTGGTATCGCATCAATTCCAATGGCGGTAATACAGGAGATACTCCATCAGAGGGAACATTCTGGACATTAATCGCCGCAGAAGGAGCAACTGGTCCTACTGGCGCAACAGGGCCTACAGGAGCAACTGGTGCGAGCGGCGCAGACTCAACTGTTCCAGGCCCAACTGGCGCTACTGGACTAACTGGACCAACTGGAGCGACTGGCGCTACGGGTGCAACTGGTCCAAGTGCAAACATTTCAGCAACCGATACTGTTGTTACTGGAAAGTTGTCTGGTGACCAGTCAATCGCAAGCAACACCAATGATGTTCTTATTTCTTTTGTAGATGATATTGACCCTAACAACTGGTGGAATGCAACCTCTAAACAGTTCACGCCAACAATTGCTGGTTACTACAACATTTCACTTCACGCATGGTGGACTGCTGCTGGAACAACAACAAATCAGTACAACATCCAGATTAGAAAAAACAGCAGCACTTCTGCAATTTTTCAAAATCAGACAGTAACAGGTTCTGGTTCTTCACAGGGTGGAAGCAGAGTTGTCTACCTTAACGGTTCCACGGACTATGTAGATTTCACTGCATACAACGGCGACTCTGTATCAAGAAGCCTTCAATGGGGTGGAGCAGGTCAAGGAACATGGTTCTCTGCTGCTTTGATGACCACAGGCGTTGGTGCGACTGGAGCCACTGGACCAGTCGGTGCAACTGGTGTTACTGGGGCAACTGGTCCTGCGGGTGCAACAGGATTAACAGGTGCAACTGGTGCTACTGGCTTGACGGGCGCAACAGGTCCAACAGGAATAGATGGTGCGACAGGTCCTACTGGTCCTACTGGTGCTACTGGCGTTACTGGGGCGACAGGTGTTACTGGATTGACGGGCGCTACAGGTGCAACTGGACCTGTAGGTGCAACAGGGGCAACTGGTCCTTCTGGAGCAGACTCAACAGTTCCTGGTCCTACTGGAGCAACTGGTTTAACTGGAGCCACTGGTCCTACTGGAGTAACTGGAGCCACTGGTCCTACAGGTCCAGTCGGACCATTGAATGATTTGTCTGATGTTGTAATCAGTTCTGCACAAAACGGAGAACTGCTTGAATTTGACGGAACAAACTGGGTAAATGCTGTTCGCCCATCAAGCGAGCCGATAGGTCACGAAGACAAGTCTGAAAGCGTTATTTCATTTGATGAGGGTTCCAGAGAATTCTCAATCTCTCCAGCAGATGAATCATTTACAATCTGGTGCGCTGGCAAGAGATATGTAAAAACAGGCACGGAGACTATTGAAATCCCCGACACATCTGGTCTTTACTATATCTACTTCAATGAATCAGGTGTTCTTTCTTATCGCACAAGTTACTTTGTTTGGGACACAGACACGCCTACTGCTTATGTTTATTGGAATGAAGTAGACAACAAGGCGTACTTCTTCGCTGACGAGCGTCACGGAATCACTCTTGACTGGGCGACACACGAGTATTTACACAGAACTCGCGGTGCCGTAATTGCAAATGGTTTCGGTGCATCAAGTTACTCAATTGATGGTGATGGTTCTTCAAATGACCATGCAAAGTTTGACCTTGCTGGCGGAACCTTCTTTGACGAAGACCTACAGGTTGACATCATTCACTCGGCAACCCCTACAGCAAACACATGGGAGCAAGTGCTTGAAGGAAATGCTGAAATACCAGTTTTCTACAAAGTAAACACTCACTGGAAAAAAGACGCTGCTACAGAGTTTGCTTTCAAACAAGGAACTTCTCGCCCTCAATATAACTCTTACAGCGCTCCAAACTGGTCTGCAACTGATATTGACAACAATAAGTTCGCAATTTCTTGGATTATTGCAACAAATAATCTTAATGAACCAGTCATTGCAATCATGGGACAAGATTCCTACAACACGATTGGAGAAGCAGAAGCCGCCGTATGGGACGACCTAAACCTTGATGGTTTCCCAATTGTTGAATTCCGTCCTTTGCATAAAGTTGTATTCCAAGGAACTGATTCATTTACAAACTCTGTAAATACCGCAATCAGGGGTATTTATGATTTGCGTAGAGTTTTATCTGGTGGAGATTCTATTCCGACAACACCAGTATCTGACCACGGCTCACTAACTGGTCTTTCAGATGATGACCATCCTCAGTACTTGCTTGCAGACGGAACTAGAGCGGCAACTTCATTTACTGTTACTAACGACTTAACTGTCAATGGAAATCTCACAGTAAATGGAACAACCACAACGCTAAACACAGAGACGCTTTCTGTTGAAGACAATATTGTTGTTCTTAATTCAGGCGTAACTGGAAGCCCAACAACTGATGCTGGAATTGAAATTGAGCGTGGAACTTCCGACAATGTTTCAATCCGCTGGAACGAAACCACAGATAAGTGGCAGTTCACAAATGATGGAACAACATATATTGATTTTGATACAGCAGGACCAACTGGACCAACAGGGGCAACTGGACCGATAGGAGCAAGCGGACCTATAGGAGCAACTGGACCGACTGGCTCACAAGGACCTACAGGCGCTACTGGACTTACTGGTGCTACTGGACCGACAGGTTCTGATGGCGCAACAGGACCAGCAGGCGCTACAGGTCCATCAGGCGCTGTTGGTGCTACAGGACTTACAGGCGCAACTGGAGCAACAGGACCCGTAGGCGCTACTGGTGATACTGGTCCGACTGGAGTAGAGGGTCCGACTGGCTTAACTGGAGCAACAGGACCGATAGGTGCTACAGGTCCAGTAGGACCAGAAGGCGCAACAGGACCGACAGGACTTACTGGTGCTACGGGAAATACTGGTGCCACTGGATTGACAGGTGCTACGGGAGAGACTGGTCCGACTGGTCTAACTGGTGCCACGGGCGCAACGGGAGTTACTGGTGCAACTGGAGTTACGGGTGCGACAGGGCCGACTGGTCTAACTGGCGACACTGGTCCTACAGGCTTGACTGGTCCGACAGGCGTAACTGGTCCTCAAGGACTTCAGGGAGATACCGGAGCCACAGGAGTTCAAGGCGATACGGGTGCAACAGGCCCAACCGGTCCAGTCGGTGCCACAGGAGACGTGGGACCAACCGGTGCAACTGGACTTACTGGGGCAACAGGAATTACTGGAGCCACAGGCGCAACTGGTCCGACTGGCCCAACTGGATTGCAGGGTATCTCCGCTGCTGGACGAGTTTATTACTTCCAAAGTTCAGCAAGTGATATTTCTCCATACGAAGAACTAACTCCAGAAGTTTCCAGTCTTACCGAAGACCAGCAGTCAAACGCTACTGCTGCAACAAGTAGCAATGGCGAACAATTCATTAAGGGGTGGATTACTGCCGCTGGCGACCCCAATGTAATTCTACTTCCCGCTGGAGAATTTACATGGCGTCTTTGGTTAAACATCAACGACACCGATGCTGTAACTAATTTTGTTGCGAGGGTTTACAAGGTTGACCCAACTAACTCAAACGCAGAAACAGAACTTTTTAACTACACAACACCTGAAGTAAACGCAACAACTCCAACACAGTTCCAAATTGCGCAGTACATCCAGAATGGTTACGTACTAGAAGAGACTGACAGACTTCTGATGAAGTTATTCGTTAAGACAACTTCTACAAATGATATTTATGGAACAGTTACGCATGATGGTGTTTCTAGGCAATCAAGCGTTATCACGAGCATTACTCAGGGTTTCCTTGGAGCCACAGGACCTACAGGCCCAACTGGAGTCACAGGTGCCACAGGTGCTACAGGTATTACGGGCGCAACTGGACTTACGGGAGCAACTGGCCCAGTAGGTGCTACAGGACCAACTGGCGTTCAAGGAAATGTCGGTGACACTGGAGCAACAGGCCCTTCTGGCGCAGCAGGTGCGACAGGTCCAACTGGTCCTGCTGGAGCAACTGGACTTACGGGCGATACAGGCTTGACGGGCACGACAGGTGCTACTGGTCCTGCTGGTGCCACTGGTCCTGCAGGGGCAACAGGCGCGACAGGTCCTGCAGGAGCAACAGGGCCAACCGGTATTGGCGCTACTGGAGCAACGGGCGCTACAGGAGCAACTGGTCCCACAAGGGACTTTGAAGTAAGATTTCTTATGGAGGTCATCTAATGGCATTAACACAAAAAAGACTATTTGGTCCTGCTGCGGCTGTGACCTCACCAACCGACGATGCGACTGGTCGCTATGTAGTACCAACTTCTACAACGACAATAGTTAAGCAAATTTTGTTTTGTAACACCAGTTCATCGGCGGGCACTGTTCGTTTGGCTGTTGGGACTACAGCAACTGCGGCAAACAGAATTATTTCAGACTTGACAGTTGCTGGCAATGAAACAATTTCATTTAACTGTTCATTGGTTATGACTGCAGCGGAAAAACTATTTTTCGTAGCAAATGCCACAACGATGACAATTACGGTGAACGGAGTAGAGGAAGCCTAACCATGCCTGGCATATCTCGCTATCCAACAACGAGTCCATTTATTGACTCTGCTGACCCTGTTTACGGAACAGGGATGGACGGCGACGCAGTTCTTGATGGTTCAACAACAGTTTTAGGAATGGCTCCTTCTGCAAGCGTCTACACAATGACAAGAGATATGTTCTTTGACGACCTAACTCTTAATGCGAGCGTAAGGCTTGCTCCTA
>Ga0247723_1000044_pt1 | contig 69877 bp, 86 predicted proteins | sample MSEWelMarce5H_FC_FD_189079 | JGI IMG/M metagenome (GOLD analysis project Ga0247723, IMG submission 189079) | Subsurface sediment microbial communities from gas well in West Virginia, United States - MSEEL Well Study Marcellus 5H_FC | ecosystem: Environmental > Terrestrial > Deep subsurface >...
GAGTTACTGCTGGCGGGGGCGGAGTTACTGCTGGCGGGGGGGTTCCTGCGGGCGGAGGAGATGTGGAAGGTTGAGGAGTTCCTGAGGGCGTTGAGCCTGATGGACAATCGGAACCAAAATCTGGGCACGCGACTCCGGAAAAGTACACGCCTAATAAAGTCACGACGACAACCACGACGCACGCGACGAAAATACCGATGACGAGGCCAGCGCCCATCCTGAATTATTCCAAGGTTTTTTTAAAGACTTCGTCCACTTGAAAAGCAAGAGATGATTTGCGCATCAATCACACTCCCACCTCCCGTCAAGCCGCGCCAATCCCGTCAGACGAATCAAAAAAACACCAAGTACTATACTTTGCACACCACGAAGAATGATGCGTTCACCTTGCGCATTAGCGAACAGTCGCGGACGTCTATCGTGGGATTCAAAGAGTGGGACGATGCTATTTTCATAGGAAAAATGCTTGAAACATATTTCATCAACCAACGCGAGTGGCCAGTGACCTATGAGATTGGGTCCCTTATTTTACCCTCGTCAAAGGACTCGCATCCCGATGTTCTAAATCACATGTACATTCAACAGTGGGACTTTGATGATCTCAAAGTGACCTGTACAAAAAACTTTTTGGATATGATTTCAGTTGATGATCTCATCAAGAAGAAATCTCAGGGTGGTTACACGTTTTCAGGGAAGTCTTTTAGGTTCGAAGCCGATTGGGATTTTTACCGTGCGCGCCTTGTTGAACTGCATGAACTACATTCAGACTTTAACGATCTTATAAATTAAGTAGGGACGAAAGCCTTCTTACGTAGTACCGCCTTGGCGTACATTGCACATAAACAAAAATGAATATGGGGCCACTCAAGAGCCTCCATCTGGGAAAGCTCAACTTTCATAGGGTTCATATTAACCTCGGCCACCAGCGTCAGTTCACGTGACGGGTCAGCCATGTGCTCGGCAACATCAATCATGCGTGATAGCCACTTCACGTGTGATTGATTTTGTGAATCAAAAGCCTTGATGAATTTAGTCGTTACGGACATTTATGTTAAAGGATAATTTGTTTTTAAGCCACCGCGCCGCATGCACCACAGTACTTCTCACTCCGTGGCTGGCGGAAGAAAAGCAGCCAAATGGCAAGGAGCAGAAGTGCAAAGAACATGGTGTTCTGATCAAACTTCATTTACTCTTCACTGAGACTTTCTTCTGACTCGGCCTCGGACTCTTCAAATTCCTCATCCTCCTGATCCTCATCCTCGTCCGACTCTTCGAACGAATCCGACTCCGAGTCTGATTCGTCGTCTGAGGGTACATAGTCCTCATCAGACTCCACCTTGAGGAAACCGTTTTCATGAGCTACGAACCCAATATCATCCTCTTTGTCCGTCTTGAGGTACTCGGCGATTGAATCGTCATCAATTTCATATGTATCGGTTTCGTAACGCCAGATGTGATCAGCAGATTCGGACAAGTATCTGATGGTCAGAATAACCCCGTCCTTCTCAATAATCTTGGCGAGAAGGGCGACTGGCTTGCGCGCACCCACATCGGTCCACACGCGAACGAGGCCCCCGGCTTTGGAAGACATTCACTCTCTGATGTTTTGGATGGTGGAATTTTTTATCTATAAAAACGCATTTAGTACAGCTTCATGCCGGCCAGACCCATCTTGGGGCCTGGGCTCACCAGGTGCTTACGGGGACGGCCGCGGCCGCGCTTGGGCATGTAACCCTCGAACATCTGGCCGATGAAAGCCTTGCGCTTCACGTGGTGAACGCGTACACCCGGGATGCGAGCGGCGTACTTGCCACGGGCCTTGCCGCTATTCTTGCGCTCCTTGCGCACAATCTTGGGACGAATCGGGCTGGGAATGGCGACGTTACCATGAACGTACTTGACATTCACGGTGGAGCCCTGGGGGTTCTTGTAGTACTTGGCCTTGGGGGCGTACTTGACGCCCTTCTCCGTCTTGACGACGTACTTGCCAGTGGCCGTCTTGTAAATGACGCGGCGCTTGGTGTTCATGAAGTTCGTGGGCTGGGGAGACGCGGGCATTTTGTACTATCAATTGTGAAATTAATTACACTCAACACTTCCAGCGTTTACCACATGTTTTGCATGTGACGTGTTATTAAAGAGTTGCAGAATAAAAATCTAAGTATACCTCAGTGCACGAGATGACAGGTAAAATATACTGTATTGAGAATCTAGAAAACGGTAAAAAATATATTGGACAGACCAAAGGTGAATTAAATAAAAGATTTAACGTACACTTGTGCTCTGATGGATGTAGGAAAATCAGCAATGCATTGAAAAAATATGGCCGTTATTGCTTTGCGGTCGATGTTTTATGGGAAGCAGAAGTTTATACCCAAGAAGAACTCGATACCAAAGAGATCGAGTTTATCAAAGAACACGATGCACTTCATCCAAATGGGTACAATCTCGTGGCGGGCGGCGGAGGTTCACTTTCCCCCACGGATGAAACACGATCTCTCATATCTACAAAAGTTAAAGAAGCATGGAAAAATAATGGGGCGAAATGGATAGAAGAGCGTCGAAAACGTGGAGTTTCAGTAGAAACGCGCGAAAAGATGGCCGAGAATGGTAGACAACGCGCCAAAGATAACCCAGAGTTTATGAACAAACTTCATGAAGCAAAGAAGAACGCAGGAATAAGAGAAGAGACGAGGAACAAAATAAGCGAAGCTAATAAAAAAAGAACTCCGGAATTTAATAAAGAAATTGCTATGAAAAAAAGGAAAAAGATATATTGTTTTGATGACAGCGGTCAATTAGTGAAAGTATATGATGCTTTAACAGATTTGGACAAAGACGGCATTTCTAATAGCTCTGTAAGATATAATATTAAAAAGAACAAATCATATATGGGATTCTATTTCTCATACTCTTCAACCCTTCCATTTGTTCCCACATGACAAGCAAGTGATGAAAGCGGTCATTGGTTCGTCAGCTGAACGCGTCTGTAACAAATAGAATGTTGTGCGCTTTGTTTTGCAGCGCATGCAAGTGAACATTCCCGAATAGTCCTCCTCCCGCGCCTTGGCCGCCTCCATGACGAGGTCGCGGCGTTTGAGCTCGTAGGCCGTCTGTGCCGCAGGGCCGTCGGGCCACAGCACTTCGGCTGAATAGCGCGCCAGGCTTTTTGATTCCAGCTCTTTGAGCTGAAGTCGCCGCGCGAGTTGCGGCACGAAATTGAGTTTTAGTTTGACCTCTTCTCCTGTGACCTGCAGGTCGGGTACGATCACAGGGGCGCGCTCAAGTTCCTTGAGGAGCCCGAAGGCCTTTTGCTTGTAGCGCCACCGAAAAAGACGGTTTTCCCATGATGGGTCGTCACTCACACACCTGGTTTCCTGGACTGCCCAATTGTAGACTGAGCGTTCGCAGTTTCGGGCAGTTACCCCGAGACCGAGGGCCCGGCCAAACCCGTTGCGAGCGTACTCACGAAGGGCGTGCTCCATTTTTTGTTTAAAAATCATTCTTCTGTCCCGTGTCTGGCTTGTACATCTCATCTTTTTTTGGAATCTGACGTGGCACCCAAACAATTTGACGGAACCCTTTGGCATCTGGCCCGCACAAATGAGGGTACGTGCGAGCATTGCGCGGAGGGAGGGCGAACACGAGACATAAGTTGTGACGAGGATTGTGATAGATGCAGTCGTGACACGAAGGCATTGTGAGTTAAAAAAGTCGCACATGTTTAAACCATGTACCATCAACCTTTGATTCTGTGTGAGACCAGTCGCTGTCCCGTATGGGCCTTCAATCGGTAATGATTGTCACTGTTGCGCCGAGCGCAAAATGATTCGCAGCTTGATGCTCCAGGCTTCCAGACGTGGAGTGGGAGCTGCAAACTTTCCATCGTGGATCCACCGCAAGTACGGTGACTTTGTCGTGACGCGGGTCCGGGTTGATGGAGGGCACGGAACCTCTCTCCCGTGTGTGATTTGCCGGAAGGCGCTGGATAGGCTCTCAATTCAATGGAGAGCCCATGTGGGCACCGAATGGTTCAGGAGCACGGATCAGAACGTTCCACCCTCCAGACCCACTTCTAAACAACGTGTAAAGTTGGGATTTTTATAATTTGTAATAATAATGCACTGGATTTCAATCATACTCGGTTTGGCTATCGCATGGGTCATCATCGCCTTTATCGGGCCAAAACCTAGTACAGTCTCGTATTATACGCAGGCACCAGTGGTTGCTACACCACTGAGTGATCAGGACAAGATCATGGAAGCTGTTGGCCTTGCGCCATCTCGCCATAAAGCTGAGAAATCTGTGGCTGATATTGAAGTTGTTCAGGGGGTGAAAGTGCCACCACCAGCGCCTAGTCATTCCGTGTCTCCGGCGCCTATTCAACCAATGACTCCGGCGCCACAACCGGTTCCCGGCGATCAAGGTACACCAGCCAGTCCCCAAGCTTTTTCGCCTGCGCCAGCGATGGCGCCCTCACCTCAATAGTCACGGTCCTCCCAAAATCAATCAGCCAAATTTTGGAATCCAATTGAAAAACTTTTGAAATTTCCCGTAGACTAATTGATTTTAAAATTTCCCGCGCCTGTTTGATATCACGAGCCTTCACTTGGGTCCCATTTTTAAACATAAAAGTCTTGGGTTTTCGGGGAGCGCCACAGCACGACCACATCATTTACTCTTACGTATGATACCAAGAGAACTCTCTAACTTGCTCGCGGCTCGAGCGAGCGGCTTTGATCTCTTGAGTTTCAGAGTATCTTGAGCCCCAGTCGAGTTTTCAATAGCCTTGAGGCGGCTCTGATCATGAGCAGTAGAGACGGAAGGTCCACGCACACTCAATTCGTTTCTAGTATCTGTGAATACAGGATGAACCTGCTTTTCAAAAGGAAAATAGAGCTGAGGAGGCTCCACGAGACCACCATAAGACCTGAATTCTTCGATACTCATGGTCCCACCAAAACACGCAAGGAACTGGCGTTTTGGAGCGGGCCACAGGGGTGCAAATTTCCCAAAGGCTCTCATCCTCATCATGGCTATAAAAGACTGGATCTCACCAGACTTGGCCGAGTTCATGTCGTGTGCGTAAGCTTTCGCACATTGCCACGAACAGAAATTGCCCATGGTTGTGAATCTGTTGAGTTTTTCATCATATCGTACCGGGAGGTGGATACATGGACGTTGAGGAAGGGCGTGGATGCACCACCAACACACGAGACCCTCTGTATTTTGTTCCGGTGGGGTTGTCGGTCCAGGGTCGGCCCGTTTGGGAGCCGACTCGCGGCTCTTTATGATTCGGGCCTCCGTCTTCTCCTTCTTTAGAGCACAAATCATCCTGAACTTAAAAACCTAATAATCTTTAATATCAGATGTTACTATCAATTGATTGTGGAATTAAGAATTTAGCAATGTGTTTAATTGATCCGGTTACAAAGCGCATCCATCAGTGGGACGTTTCTGGAGTTCCACCCATGCACGCCGATGGTGTGTTTCCTTGCCTCGTCAGACACCTGAATGAGAAGCCGTGGGTTCTTGGGGCGACCACCGTCATCATTGAAAAACAGCCGGATCGCAATCGCAGTATGAAGGCGGTTGAGAACCTTCTTCACACGTATTTCCTCGTGAAGCCGCCAGAACGTTCGGTCATAATTTGGGACGCCCGTCACAAGATTCCCGACGTGGCCGGTGCCGGAAAGGCGCGTTACGCTCAACGGAAAAAGACGAGTATAGAACGTGCGAGAAAATTCATTGCAGGAGACGGACCTAATAAGGATCTCGTTGGGTTCTTTGATTCTCACAAGAAAAAGGATGATCTGGCGGACACGGTCATGCAGGCGCTGAGCTTTATTGATAAGCGGCCCGGGGTGGATCCTTCGGACGCCGCCCCAAAAGTCAAGAAATCGGCCCCAAGAAAACCGACGGACAATCAGCAGCGTACAAAATACTCCAAGGCGAATCTGGCTTGGCTGGTCAAGACGGGAGCCAAGCAGGATGCACGGTTCAAGAAGGACCTTGCACGGTACTATAGAAATTTAGATGAATTGAAAGCGGAATTCAGTCTAAATTGATTAGAACCAATAACGAGTGATTTTTTTTATTTTTTTCCACAAATAGTTGAACCAATCTCAGTGTACCCGTCTGGACATTTATCAGACGGTAGTTTGGTTTTGATATCAGAATACCGAGAAGTATTCTTTTTGGTTCGTGTGAAGAAATACAAAACCAGCAGAGAAATAAGAAGAGCAACCGCGATTTGCCACTGCTTCATTTATTATCTTGTGAGAAAATAAATGAAGGATATTGTACTCGCTATTCTCGCGTTCGTTCTCGTTGTCCTCCTTATCATCAGGACGAAATCTTGTTCATCTGGGTACGGTGAGTGTGCCAAAACGCCAACTGGCACCCCTTATCTCGTGAATAAGAATGCGAAATGCGACTTGTTATTTCCCGGCCTGGGCTATGTTGATGGTCCAATCAGTGGAAACCAAAAGCAATGCTGCAAACCATAAATTTTTTATACTTGTATATTAGATGATATTGATAATATTAGGGTGCTGCTGTTGTGTGATAATATTAGCTGCATTAGCCTACTATAGATACAAAAATAAGAAGAGTAAGACTCCCAAAAGCTCTTCTCTTTCGCAAGCCGAACTTGATGAATTCTTCGCTTCTGGAGGTCAGGCAACGGCCAATGTAGATTGTCAGACAATGAGTAATACTCAACTTTCGTGGATCGGTCACAAGGGAATGGCCGAGCTTCCAGATTGGGCGGGTTTTCAGTTGCAAAAATGTGCAACATATCCGTCGGCTTTAACAACCAATACTTCACTTCTCACCTCTTGGTATAATAGTAATGCAAATTCCCCACCCAAAGGTGATCCATTTCTAGGAGAAAATGCATCACTCGAGAGTGGAACCCAAAACTTCATTGGTAATCCTGTTGCAAGTAAACATATTATAGTAAGAGGAGACGGGAGTCTTGCTGCATTTAATGGCGCAAACACATCAATGGACGCAACACAAACGCCCTTGTGGACAACAGCCGCGAGTTCTACAGGAACATATGTACTAAAGTTCGATGCCGATTATGCCAATGCTGGCAACTTGTGTGTATTTCCCAAAAGTGGAGGGGCTCCAGTATGGTGTATACAGCCACGGATAACACTTCAAACGGCATCCACCACAACCACCGGACAGGCTACTGTAAATTTACAGGCCCAACAACAATCCCAACTTTCAGCAGCCGGGATGAAAAATTCAAATGACACCGCGACACGTTTCGCATTATTAAAAGACGATGGTACGTTTTGCACATATAGGGGAACACCAGGGTACCAGCAGGGAGGAGCCATCGCATGTAAATAAAATATTAACAAAATATAATAAATGGCTGCATGTTTTTTTGCCGGCGATTGCGGTTCGGCATCTGTAACGAATGAATCTACAACTAATTTTAGTTCACTCGTTTCACAAACTTCTACGTTTATTAAATCAAATAGTCAAAAAACCGCGTCGGACGTGATGAACATTCAGTCCGCGCAACTTTATGTCGTGGAGATGGGCGAGAAATGTGATATTGACCTGAGTCAGAGTATTAAACTCACTCAACAAACTTCAGGGCAACTTAGCGCCACTTCTTTAAACGATCTCCGTTCATTGATAACCACAGGCCTCCAGAACATGGCTACACAGAATGCAGCGACTACCGCACAAATGGGTTCAGGTGCGTTGACGCAATCAACCGATTCAACTAATATAACCGAGGTTAATACAGATATTCAGAATATTGTAAACTCAACGTGCTCTGATAGCAATTATAACGAACTCGTATCAAGTACTCTTAATAAACAAGATGCCGTAATTAAAATTGGAAAATGCAACGGTAAACTTACGATTGGACAAGATATAGTCGCAGACGTTATTGCGAAAAATTTAATGGACACCATGTTAACAAATCTCCAAACCAACGCATCAACCGCAAATGTATTCAATTCGGTTGGTCAGTCTGGATCTGCATCTTCACAGGGTTTTGCCGGAATACTGGATTCAATTTTCGGAGGAGTCGCAAAAGTATTCGGAGTAGGTGCCGATGTCGCCAAGACTGGTGTTATAGCGTGTGTAGCTCTTCTGTGCCTGGTTTGCATCGGTATAGTTGTATTCATGCTGAGCCCTGCAGGCCAGGAGGCGACGACCACGGCGGCATCGGCCGGCGCGAACATCGCCAAATCGCGTTATGGTTAAATTTTAGCGAGTAATGCACCGAGTCTTTCTTGTGCTAAATTAGTAGCCGAAGGACCCACCGGACCCACCGGCACCTCATCGCCTCCAGCCATCATCAAGAGAAGTAACATACAGCAACAGCAAATTATACAAAATATCAAGCCCCCCAGGGCTCCCTTCTGCTTATTTGGAGTTGGTAAATACTTATCCACAAAAGCAGACTTTCCCGGTTTTATGAGTAATTTACTAATATCTATATTTTGACCATTGACTATAAGACCCGTGCTCGTTACACCCGAAGGCGTTCCTGCCGCGTTAGCAGCGGCATCAGCACCTTGCTGATTCCTGACAGTGACGCTACCAGCCGCATCTGTTGTTGTTTGCAGAACCGTTGGTATACCCCCAGTGTTGGGCGCCGCCACGTCTAGTTCAATATTACACGACTGACGCAATGTTCCTTTCATGTCGCCCCCAACAGTCACATTCTGAAGACAGAAGTTAATGGTTTCATTACAATAACCAACTGGAATAGGACCTGTTCTAAGATACTCGGATGATGGTGTCGCTGCTGCATTTTTAGCTTCTTCAGTGAAACACACGGGTTTAATGGCATTTTCTATTGGAGTTATCACAGTTGCTAAATCAGGACTTGCAACAAGAGCTCGTTTGAATGTTTGATTCAAATCCCAAAGACCCTTGCATCCCGGAACATCTTTATTTACATCCAAACTACATCCATTGTACTCAAGGTTAACAGCAGCGTTCCAAACTGCACAATGAGTGCTGGAACCATGGGTTCTACAGTACTGGAGACACAAATCGGTTGCGAACTGTTGAAGGACCTGGTTCGTCTTGGTCGGATCTGCATTTTGAATTAAATTGTTCACAAATGTTCTAACAGTCTGATTATCAGGCCAGTCGGGATTGGTTATCAAACAATATGTGCCAAGCATATCTTTTGCGGTTGTGGCAGATGGTCCATTACCAACCATACACGTCAGAACCATAGACAGCATCGCTGGATCATCAGGCCAGTTGTTGGGTTTCTCGGCCTTTATCAACTCTAAATAACGCGCTTTAACAGCATCACTTCCAGATTTCCCAGTATAAAACGTCTGACACTTCGAGGGATCCCCTTGAAGCTGTGTAAATGAAAGTGCATCACAATATTTCTGTTTTATAGGATCAACATCCGATCCATTAACTCCATTATCAACCATATCATACCAATGTTTGCTCACATCGAACCCGACGTTCTCGACTATAACGCAGTCATCGAAATTTCTGTGCATCCCGGCATCAGTGAGCGCCGTCCCATAACCCTGATCAGGCCGGTCAATCCATGAATGTCCAGTATCTCTGAGTCCATCACCCATCAACAATAACCGGTGACCCAATGGAACGTACAAGCCATCACTTTTATTGCAACTGGGGTAAGGAGATTGTCCACAGCAATAATAACCAGGTGGAATATACGAATCACCACCGGTCCAATCATCGAGTGTTGCCTTCGTCGCCTGGCTCGCTATCACACCTTCAACATTTGTATCCGGTTGAGATGCCTTGCGAAAAGTATAAGATTTTTTCAAATAAAGTGTGCGACCAGCGCCTTGAAAAACCGCTTTACCATAAGCCACGGAATTATTCAAGAACCAACCACCGGTCGTTCCATTCATTACAAATCCACCACAATCATCTCTTTGATTGCATGCGAGCGCTGCAAGATAATCATTGAAATAATCGAAATTGGTTAATAAGTTTCCGGAATATAGCCTATCCGGATATACGTCATAATTGACTTTCGGGTCTTGTGGGCCAGACCATCCCATTCTATCTGGTATATAAAAACATTTTGTTCTGGACGAACATACATGAAGGCAACCGTCCACACCCCCTATTACGACTGGGACGGGCGCAAGTATCTCGAGCTCCTGATCGACGGTCGGCTGACCCGCGTCAAGGTTCCCTTCAGGTACGGTCGGGTCATGTGCCGGATTGAAGGCCTAAAGACGATCCAAGAACTACAGAAGGGCGACGTGGTGGAGATGGAAATTGAAAAGAAGGCTTGGGACGGCGTTGAACACTGGATCCTTGCGAGCGTTAGAGAAATTACCGACTGTTAGTACAAGAGGTGAATGAATTCACCGACGGGAACCTCCGGTTCCCTGCTTTGCCGGAACGGCCATCTTCATCCAGAAGAAACGGCCGACATAAAGCGTGAACTCACGGTAAGACCACAGACAAATGCTCTTGGGACCAATGGGCCCGGCTTCGGTCCCGCCTTCAAGGTCTGGCGCCGGGCGGGCGATTCCAAGGGGCTATTGGTCCCCCGTTATTATGGCCTCGAACGGTTCGGGGCGCCCACCAGGGACGTACGGCATGATCACGCTCGCGCTCCTGGGATTGTTTTCAATGGATGCCTACGAGACGCGACGCGACAACCAGAAGCCCTTGCTGCTGGAATCAAAGCCTTTGAAGAAAAGGGAGGGGGTGTTCTGTCGCTCCCATGCGGCTTTGGTAAGTGTCTGGGGAAAGACACTCCCGTGATGATGTTCGACGGAACGATCAAAAAGGTCCAGGATATCAAAGTTGGGGAACTGATCATGGGAGATGACTCGACCCCCAGGACGATTTTGTCAACTTGCGCCGGAACTGAGCAACTCTATAAGATTGTACCGATCAAAGGTGATCCCTATATTGTGAACGAGTCCCATATATTGTCACTTAAATATGTTCAGAGGCGCAACAAGAAACATGGAGAAATTCTGGATATTTCGGTACTCGATTACATTAACACATCACACGACTTTAAACATAATGAAGTAAGGGGTTATAGGGTCCCTATTTCATTTCCTACAAAGGAAGTACCACTGGACCCCTATATGATTGGATATTGGTTGGGTGATGGATCATCTAAATCAGCGGTTATTACTAGTCAAGACTCTACAGTGCTCCATTATTTTCACAGAAATTTGGGCAAGTACAACCTATTTTTGGATCATATATCCAATTATGAATATAGAATCAAAGGCCCTAAACCCAATTATTTTTATAAAACTCTAAGAGATTTGAATTTGATAGGGAACAAACATATACCTCATATTTACAAGTGCAATTCTAGAGAAATCCGTCTCCAATTACTTGCAGGATTGCTCGATTCGGATGGTTCGGCTATCAAGGGAGGCTGGGACTTTTGTCAAAAAAATGAACAACTGTTTGACGATGTAATATTTCTTGCACGTTCACTCGGTTTCGCGTGTTACAAACAAAAGTGTAAAAAGACGTGTACGAACGCTCCAGGTGGTCCCAAGACTGGAACATATTTTAGATGCTCTATTTCAGGTGCCTGTACTGAAGACGTTCCCTGTAAGGTTCCAAGGAAACGGATAGAACCTAGAGAGCAGGTCAAGGACGTATTGAACGTTGGCATCAAGGTTGAAAAGTTGGAAGTAGGCGAGTATTTTGGGTTTGAAATTGACGGGAACCATAGATTTGTTCTCGGCGATTTCACCGTGACCCACAACACGACCGTCGCCCTGGCTTTTTCGGCACACCTGAAAGTTCGTACGATGATCGTAGTTCATAAGGAGTTTCTAGCCAATCAGTGGGTTGAAAAGATCAAAGAGTTTTGTCCGGGTGCCACAATCGGCAGGGTCCAGGGTGACACATTTGACACCGAAAAGGATTTCGTGATCGCCATGATCCAGACCATGTGTATGCGCGAGTTCGACAAGCGGGCTTTTGATTCAATTGGGCTCTTGATTGTTGACGAGGCTCATCACATCGGTGCACCCGCCTTTTCACAATTCATGTTTAAAATTTGCCCCAAGTTCACTCTCGGACTTACAGCGACGCCAGATAGGAAGGACGGCCTCACGAGGCTCCTGTACTGGTTCCTCGGTCCCGAGTTCTTCAAGGTCGAGCGGGTCAATCAAGCGACGACAAAAGTTAAAACTCTCGATTACGTAGATGAAGCCTTCAAAGAGGCTCCACCCGTAACGCGCTTTGGGCAACTGAACATGGCGGCCATGATAAACATCGTCACTGAACTCGAGGCCCGGAATGACCTCATCGTTGAAACTGTTGAAAACGCCTTCGCAAACGGGAGGCGTGTACTGGTTCTGTCGGACCGTCGCGAACATTGCTTTTACCTACAAAATCGGCTCGGCTCTAAGGCGAAGCTCTACGTGGGCGGCATGAAGGAGGCTGAATTGGCAAAGTCGGCAGAGAGTCCTGTGGTCGTCGCCACCTTCCAGTTGGCTCATGAGGGCCTGGACATCCCTGCACTGGACACGGTGATTTTAGCCACGCCAAAGAGTGACATCAAGCAATCCATCGGGCGAATTATGCGGGAAACGAAGGGCAAAGTGAATGATCCACTGATTTACGACATTGCCGACCATTGGTCCGTATTTTTCGCCATGTATCGCAAGAGGCTCAAGGTTTATCGCGAAGGAGGGTTTGAATTGGCTGGAGGCTCTGTAGATGAAAAGCCAGCCGAAGTTTTTGGAAAAGGTGAGTGTTTATTTTGAATTAAACAGGTTTGTTCCTGGTCATCGAATATCCAAACCCACCTACAACTAGTATCAAAACTACCGCTAATATAAGAGGAAGTGCCCACGATGGAATTTTTTTTGGTTCGGCTGGTGCCGGTGATGGGGCTGGTGCCGGTGATGGGGCTGGTGCCAGTGATGGGTCTGGACCACGACTCTCGGCGCAAGCCGTCATGCGTATTTGCAAGTCGGTCGGGGGTGGTACCAAGGCTCTAGACGCGCACAAGTCATATACGTCACTGCTTATTATCCCCCCTTTGGTCAAAGGATTGTCTTTCGTGTACCCAACATCACAAGGTGCGCCCTTCGCAACGGACTTCACGTAAGGTGAAGCAAAAGTCGCAAATTCATTATTTGATGGACAATTTGGCAAGGATGAATTCAGCATTGACAGAAACCCCTGGTCTATAGTCGTCATATTATATGACTGTGTTTTTTATTTTGCTCCCCTCATAGAATCAACAATTCCTAGTAAAAATATACCAGCCACAAAGAACATCACTATGTAATTGCACTCGGTGTTGTCTGAGACTGGAAGAAGGCCTTTATTTACAGCCACCTTAACTACAGGTGGTTTTTGAATCACCTCATCATCGAATGGCGCAAACGCCACTGCCATTACTTATTACTTAGAAGTTTTTGTTTACAGGGCCCTGCGTTTGTAAACTCCGCTTACAAACTCACCTCCTTCTTCTTGGCCTTGCCCTTGCCCTTCTTGACCTCCACCTCGCGGGTGTCTGGATCACCAGCATCAATGCTCACAATGTCGGACACCTCATCCTCCTCACGGGCTGGGCGACTCATCTGGGGTGGGGGAGGGCCCATCATACCCATCAGAGAGCCAAAGTCCATGCCTGGTCCGCGCATCTCGCGTCGGAGACCACCGGCAGGAGCCTCTCCGGCAGATGGCATCGTGGGCTGGGATCGCTGGACGGCGTCAACCATGTTTCGCATCAGCTCTGGGTTCTGCTTCATCACCTGTGAAACGTTCGGAACGGCCGCCTTGAACATGCTGTTCGTCAGGTGGAACATCATCGCCGACCCGCCAACCATCATAATCAGCTTGACCTCTGGAGCCACCTGCACCTTCGTCTTGTACTTATTGTAGAGCTCCTCAAACACACCGTCATAGTCCTCCACATTCTCCATGCAGTTCTGTGACCAGCCATTCAGCTCCAGATCAAAGGGATCAAACTTGTCGTTCAGAAACTCCAGGCCCGTAACACAAGCGACGAGCATGCGCCGCTGGAACTTGATGGACCGGTCCACCTCAATAGAATACGTCATGCGCTTGTACTCGGTCCGGATCTCATCAATATCGGAATAAATTGTCAGACGGGCGCTAGTCTGAATACCCTTCTTGCTCAGGCGGGTAATCTTGTTCAGCAGATCAGCCTTCTCGTCCTCAATAGTCTTGTATCCTTCTGAAGGCGTGTTATCTCCGCCTCCACCCCCCTGGAACTGTTGCTGTCCACCACCCTCCTGGCCCCCATCAAACCCCTCCTCGTCGTCCTCACCGTCGTCAAACTCCTCGTGCATTGGTGGGGGTGGCGCGGTGCGCTTCCCAGGATTCATGAACATGTCCATACCAATCTCCTCCTGGTTATGAGAATCAGGAGGAGGACCCGGCGCACGCTTGGCGAATGGACTGGGGCGAGCAGGCTTGGGACGCATTGGAATGCTCTTTTTCGTAGGAACCTGAATTGAAATTTCATCCAGGAGCTTGGACTCATCGTCATTCAGATTCATAGTGGAGCCTTCGTTGCTATCAAAAGTCATAGTGGTCGCCATACCTGGAATCTTTTAAGAAAGGAACTTGCAATCTTTAACGCAGTAAAAAAATATTATCAAATTATAAAATGGCTCTTAAAATTGGCAAGGTGCTCACTCAGGCTGTGATCATCGGTCTTCTCGTGGCAATCCTGGTTCTGCTGGTCCAGGGCCGCAGCTCCACCGTCACGTACGTGGCCGCCCCTCTGGAGACGAAGGCGGGTTCCCAGGCTTCCTCCGGCCCCACGAGCCTGACGGAGATTCCTTCCGCTCTGGAGTGCACCCCAGGCCCTGCTGAGAACGCATCGTACTACACCCGCGGCCTGACCCCAGGTGGTCTGTGCGGCGACGGTGACATGGTCCGCTCCCAGATTCGCGACTTTTCCATTGAGAACGGCATCGGCGGTTCCCTGCTGGAGCGGACTTGAAACCAAGTGCGAAGCACTTGTGATTTAAAATCTAATTCTAAATTAAATGTGTGACACGGAAGTGTACACTGTACGTGTTGATTCGGTCTACGCAGCTTCTAACACAAGCTTTGTGGGCTACCTCAATATCCCCCTGAGAAACGTCATCAAGGCCGAGCTTCTCATGGCGAGCATTCATGGCAACGCGTCATCCATCCCAACGAGCATGCTTTACGTGCACGTCGAGGAACTCACGTCCAAATTCATTGACCGCACGAATCTCCAGTACGAACTGCGGGTCTCCGGTCAACAATCAACCGAGGGCACGGCGCCATCAAGCACAATTTCAAACGTGAATTACCTCGCGACGGCGTTCGTTGGTATCCCACTCATTGACGGTGACTCGGCTCACAGAACGATTTTCAACGTAAATGGATACTTCCCAACTGAAGTCCAGTACATCGAGCCTATCCGCCAGATTGAAAAGCTCACTGTGAACATCTTTGCATCATCTGGCGGTCAGCCGACCATCACGGACGGCCCGACCTTCCTGACCTTCCGCTTCACGTGCTCCAAGCCAAACGTGTGCCGGTACGGTGGACAAATTGTCTAAGTAACTCTTAGTAAATGGAGTACATTGTCTATGTGGACTCCAATAACCGGAATCAGACCATATGGCCAGATTCAAATAGCTACACGCTCCACTTGACCAACTCAATCTTGAACATCACAGAGGTTGAATTGGTTTCGGCCCAATTACCAGATCTTGGATCTTCTCAGTTCGTCACCCTTGATATTGCCGAACTCAGGACCCCTCTCCACCTTACCGCGGACGCTCTGAACCTTTCAGATCTCAAAGGAGACGTGTTCGCGACCCCAACATCCAATGCATTTGATGGATCTTTCGCCACAATTCCCATCAAAATTTCAGGCGCCGCTGAATTTTACAATGCAAATTACCGCATCAGCACACAGTACCCCTCCAGAATTGACAAGCTCGATCGCCTCACGGTTTCGTGGAGGCAGCCAAATAGCGGGACCCTCCTCAACGCTGGCCGGAACATGTTTCTTTTAAAATTCAAAACCATCAAAGTTCCAGACGAATCGGAACGTCCAGCAAGCCTCCCACCCCCAGTCGCATGGGACAACGGAGACCAGACCAAACTATACATCGTCGGGGGTATCGCCCTCGTGGGTCTTTTGATAATAATATCAGTAAAAAACAGATAGACGATGTGTGACAGCATCGCAAATGGAGGACCACGCGCAGTGGCTGAAAAATGCTGCCCTCCAGCGAACGTCATCATCGCATCAAATGTCCTGGACACAACTGGAAACGTCATCGCAGGTAATATCATCTCGGTTGACGGAACTTTCACAGGAAACTTGTACGTGGCTGGCCAAGTTTATGGAAATATTATTTATAATTCTCTGAATATCGGTGGAGTGATAAATACAGAGAGTATAGTTGCGGATGCGTACTATGGTAACGGGTATGGACTCGCCAACCTAAACGCCTCCAACCTGACCGGAACAATTTCAAATATAAATTTGCCGCCAAGTGGCGTCGTGGCCGGAACCTATGGCTCGGTTGCCAACGTCTCTCAAATCACAGTGGACCAGTACGGTATCGTGACGGTGGCATCCAATGTGAGTATCGTTTCTTCCCAGTGGACCACGGTCGATGGAAATGTGGCGTATCAAAATGGAGTCTCCATAGGCACTTTAAGTGCACCACCCGTTGGATCAAATCTGTACGTGCTTGGCTCGGCCAATATCACTGATACCCTCAACGTTTCAACCCTGTACGCCAATTCAGCGACCATCTTTGGCTCGGCCACCCTGAATGTTTTTGGAATCTCCAATCTCTCTACGGTCCTGGCCAGTCTTTACATCGGGAATGGGTCTGGTCTCAGTAACCTCAACTCTTCAAATTTAGTTGGAAATGTGGCACAGGCTAATGTGGCTCTTGTAGTTTCCCAACCCGCCCAACCCAACGTGACATCCGTTGGTGTCCTGACCTCTCTGGACGTAGGGGGACTCTTGCAAGCAAGTCTCATCACTGGCAACGGTTCTGGAATTTCAAACATAAATTCCTCAAACCTGGTGGGCAATGTGGCCCAGGCTAATGTGGCTCTTGTAGTTTCCCAACCGGCTCAACCCAACGTGACATCCGTTGGTATACTGACCTCCCTGAACGTCTCTGGAATTTCAAACTTAAATTCAATCACGAGCTCCCTGATCAGTGGGGACGGTTCTGGAATTTCAAGCATAAATGGGGCAAATGTCAGTACAGTCGGAACCGCCCAGAGCGTCACGAACGCCGCTCAGCCTAATGTGACCTCACTGGGGACACTGACTGGTCTTGCGATTAATGGCCTACTAGTCGTATCCAATGCGTCGGGGTTGTCTAACATCAACGCCTCAAACCTAATTGGCAATGTAGCCGCGGCAAATGTCGCTTCAAGTGTCACAGACCCTTCACAGCCTAATATTACTTCTGTGGGGACCCTGACCGAGCTGACGGTGAATGGGTTACTCATCGCCTCCAACGGTTCTGGAATTTCAAACATAAATGGCTCGAATATAGTGAGTACGGTCGGAACCGCCCAGAGCGTCACCAGTGCCGCCCAACCAAACATCACATCTGTAGGCACATTGACGAGTCTTTCGGTCACGGGATCTCTTGGTGCCGGTACAATTTCAGGAGATGGTCAAGGAATATTTGGTATTCACCCAAGTGCAATCACGGGAACGGTCGCGACCTCAAACTCCGTTGTCCAACCGGCCCAGCCCAACATAACTTCGGTTGGCACCCTGACTAGTCTCACAGTCTCTGGAATTTTCAATTCAAATTTAATTTCAGGAAATGGCTCTGCAATTTCAAACGTAAATGGGGCAAATGTCAGTACAGTCGGAACGGCCCAGAGCGTCACGCTCGCCTCTCAACCGAACATCACGAGTTTAGGTATCCTAAACTCCCTGAACGTCTCGGGAATTTCAAACTTGAATTCAGTCACAAGCTCATTGATCAGTGGGAACGGGTCAGGTATTTCAAATATAAATTCATCAAATCTCACTGGAACAATTTCAACCGGAAATTTCCCAACAAGTGGAGTGACCGCTGGGCTCTACGGTTCGGGTGCAAATGTATCAAGTGTTACCGTTGATCAGTATGGCCGAATCACTGCTGCATCTAATATAGCAATCACTGCTTCACAATGGACCAGTAATACCGGAAACACAATTTACTACGCAAATTATGTGGGAATAGGCGACACGTTCGTGCCGTCTGCAAATCTCCACGTCATCGGAAATGCTTACGTGTCCAACTCGGTCACGACAACCAACATATTTTTCACAAACACAATTCAGGATACAAATTTACCAACAACTTCCGTGACGCCCGGGAGTTACGGCTCAATTTCTAATATTCCACAAATTTCTGTGGACCAGTATGGACGGATAACGAGCGGCACGAACCTGGCCTTTATATCATCCACCCAATGGACCTCTGTGGACGGAAATGTAGCCTATCAAAACGGCGTGAGTATCGGTACCCTTTCAAATCCTCCCGTCGGGTCCAACCTGTACGTGCTTGGTAATGCCAATATAGGAACCATCAATACCCTTTCGGCCAACATCGGAACCCTCGTGGTCCCTACCCAATTCAATGTGGTATCCGCAAATCTCTTCACTTCCAACATTGTAGATTTATCTGTGCGAAACCTCGCTAATATCGTAAGTGCGAATGTAGTGACCCTCAATGTCAATACCGCTAATCTTTTGGCTTCAAATATAGGCACTTTGAATATAGCTTTTTCAGCGACGGTAACTAATCTTACAATTAGAACAAATTCCAACATCTTTTCAAGTAACACAACAACCGCAAACATCACGAATCTCACGGTCCGTACCCTGGCCAATCTGTTCTCTTCAAATATAATAACGTCAAATATAGCTTCCGGTAACATAGTAACTGGTAACGTAGTGACCCTAAACGTCTCCACCGCCGCAAACGTCACGAACCTTACGGTCCGTACCCTGGCCAATCTCGTGTCGGCCAACATCACAAACGGTAATATTTTGACTCTCAACGCCTTTTCAATTTTTGCACAAAATTCAAATCTCGTGACGGCGAATATCACCACCGAGAATGTGGTGACCCTCAATGCCTCCTCAATTTTTGGACAAGATTCAAATATTGTGACCCTCAATGTCTCCTCAATTTTTGGACAAGATTCAAACCTCGTGACCCTAAACGCCTCCTCAATTTTTGGACAAGATTCAAACCTCGTGACCCTAAACGCCTCCTCAATTTTTGGACAAGATTCAAACCTCGTGACCCTAAACGCCTCCTCAATTTTTGGACAAGATTCAAACCTCGTGACGGCGAATATTACTACAAGTAATATTCTGACCCTAAACGCCTCCTCAATTTTTGGACAAAATTCAAACCTCGTGACGGCGAATATTACCACAAGTAATATTCTGACCCTAAACGCCTCGGCAATTTTTGGAACGAATTCAAATATTGGGACCCTTAACACCTCTTCAATTTTTGCACAAAATGCAAACCTCGTGTCCGCAAATATTACCACCGAGAATGTGGTGACCCTTAACGTCTCCTCAATTTTTGGACAAAATGCAAACCTCGTGACGGCCAACGTAACCACCGAAAATGTCACGACCCTCAATGCCTCCTCAATTTTTGGACAAAATGCAAACCTCACGACCCTCAACGCCCTTTCAATTTTTGGAGAAAATTCAAATCTCGTGACCCTTAATGCCTCTTCAATTTTTGCACAAAATTCAAATCTAGTCTCGGCGAACGTGGGGGATATCAATGTCAACTTCCTGACGGTCACGAGTAATATTCTACCCGGGACGCTCGACGGAAACACATACCTTGAAGGAAACATCATAGTGTCTGGGAACGTCTTCTCGTCTCTGGGTACGCCTTTGGGTTCTGGTGGAGGCTACTACTTTTCGCTCCCGGGTGACATTGCACTCCAGACTCCATACACTGGTGGTGTGTACGGGACGACCTACCCCCTGTCGGTCGGCCTCTCCAACGGCTTTTCAATCAATGGAACATCTACACTCATCACGGTGACTCCAAATGGCAACTTCCAGTTTAGTGTGGCGGGTCCATATCTCCTTCGTGCAGTGTTCAACTCGACCGACAATATCACTGGCCTTGCGGTCGGTTCAAACGTGGCTGACATTCACGGAACGGACCAGGGGTACATGTACCGCTACACAACCTTCATAACCCAGAATCCCACGGAACTTATAGAGATTCCTTTCAACGTGACGGACACGTCCCAGTATTACTACCTGGATCTGTTCAGCGTCGACGGCGGATCCTTACGTCAGACGGCTAACACGTCGGGCGGCACCTACCTGACAATCACGCCTTTGCAGGGTGGCGGCTTGGCTACTGGCGGACCAGGTGGGACCCCTGGAACTCAGTGGATTTCTTCGGGCTCGAATATTTATTACTCAAATTCAGTCGGAATTGGGGCCATCAACCCACAGTACAATCTGGACGTCTCTGGTGGCACGACCGCCTCAAAGTTCATGTTGGTTTCCAACATTTCTTCACTCGGCGGGCCCACCCTCAACGTCACATCCAACGTCCAGATATCGGCCAATTTGGCGGTGGGTGGGGCTCTTCCAAACGTTTCACCACCTTACGCCCTCTATGTCCAGGGTCAGGGTTACTTTTCACAACACGTGTCGTACGAAAACTTTTCGGGGTACCGCAATCGTCTCATTAACGGCACATTCCGAATCGCGTCCAGGGCCAATACTTTGACCGTTTCAAACACGTCCGTATTTTCACTTTCAAATGCCTTCGTGATGGATCGCTGGTTCGTAGATGTGGGCAATTTGAGCACGTCCAACGTGTCAGTGACCATCAAAAAGGACCTTCCGATTGGCCAAACGAACGGCTTCTCCAACTGTGCGAACGTTTATACGACGCGTGCGTTTGGTACGAACCTAGACAATACTTGGGTATGCCCACTGATTCAAACAGTAGAGGCTTCGGGTGTATTTGACTTGCGGCTTGGACAATCAACAGCGAAACCCATGGTTCTCTCATTCTATGCAAATGCAGCGGTCACGGGCAACTACTCTGTCGTCCTCAGATCAAAGATTGACAATACGTACTATGCCAACCTCGTGACCATCACAAATTCATGGAACAGGTACACGGTCTATGTACCTGCGTGTACAATTGGAACCTGGACGGATAGTACTACAGGATCTATACAAGTGTGCTTGTGTGGAGTTTCGTTTGGAACTGGCCGCGCGAACGTCGCACCAACCACAAACTGGACGGCAAATCCAGGATACGCACCGGTGGCCGTAACGGGTGCCGTCAATTGGATGGCATCGGCGCCATCCCAACTTCAAGTGACGGGTGTTCAGTTGGAGATCGGCACTATTGCCACCCCTTTTGAAATTCGGTTACTTTCAGAAACGACCCGCCTGTGCCAACGCTATTACGAGTCGAATCCAGAACCACAATTTGCGGCCGCACTTAATTCCGGACGAATTAATACAGTTCCTTTTGTTGTTAATAAGCGCAACAATGCCAATGTCACGGTATACACAACTTTCGCCAACCTTGTGGCGAACACGAATATGAGCACATTCACATCAATCACGAACGGAGGAGTTTATTCTAATACTACAATCAATAGCTATGCGAGCTCAACTTACGGATTCACTTTCAGTTTCACACAGTCAACCGGGGCTAATAAAATTGACGAGGCCGAGTTCGTCTGGCAGGCTGACGCTGAAATTTACTAATGTGATATATTAATGGACTTTTATACCAGCCTCTTTTGGCTCGGCTTCTTCATTCTCCTCGTGGCCCATATCCAGCTTTTGCGTGTGCACATGCAGACCGCGACTCGGCAGCACGCCACGATCGCTCTGACGGGTCTGGCTTTCATGTTTGTTGGATCCAAGATTGGTCGTGAGTTTTTGGGGATCAAGTAAAATATTTTTAAAATTAAATGGACCGAGCCAAGAACCAGTGGATGGCCAGTTGGCTCAAGAGACATCCAGACCGTGATGAAGATGCAGCACGGTCTAAATGGGAAACACTTTCTATTGAAACGAAATCCCACCTTATGAACATAAGTGAAATGGAGATCCGGATCATTGAAGAGATCCGAGCAAAGCTTCTGAAAACACTGGACGAGTACCCAGCTCCAGATGCTCTCAAGGAGCAGTTTAGGCGCCGGATATTGAATTAAGTTCCATAAATTCCCAACTGATTCTGGTAGATTTGAGTGATGGTTGATGTGCCATCAAGGTCATAGAGCGACTTGGTGAAGACGAGGACCTCGTACATCTCACCAGTGAAATATTGCTGATTTCGGGAACACCCCAAAGTTCCGGTCCCACTTGTTGTTCCTGGTGTGATTCCTAAAGGAGCAGTAGCACTAGTTTGTGTTCCATTTCTCCATGCATAAGAAATCATTCCAGAGGTTTGTGAAAACATACCTATATTATATCCGGTTGGTTCTGATGCACCTGAATAAGCCGATACAGATACGTTCACCGAATCTACTGAAATATTATTAAATTGCAGTCTAACTAGTGTACTGGAGGTGTATCCGAATTTTAAAGATGGAACACCAGACGATGCGGGTGATGTTCCCACGAAAAACTGAAAACCGCTTATATCAATCGTTCGCCGCGTCACTGCACTGATGGTGAAATCAGTATTATCAAATATATTTCCAGTCGGTGTGTTGAAACTCATCTGTGTGGGATTGCCCGTGAAATAACACGCGTACCCCGGACCCTTGGTTGCCCGGGTGATGATCGGTTGATTCGCGGCGGTCGCTTGGGTCGCGTGATTCCCAGCACCCGACTGGTCGTACCACGTCGTGACGTACCCGGACCCACCGGCGAGCCAACGCGCCAAGGTTTGTCCAGTCACTGGAGCCGTCAAAAGGTTGCCGAGCCGGTCGGCGTAGAAATCAGTCGCCGATCCCGTGGCGTAATTGTCCGCCGAGCCGTTGAGGATCCACTTGGCGATACGAAGGACCGTCGACAATGGCGGAATCTTATTCACACTCAGACGGAACCAATCGTATGTTGTGATTGCATTTGCACTCGGGACCACGAACGTCTGCGTCGTGTAGACCGGAACGTCTTGGGCATCAATCAATGTCCACGTCGTTCCAAGATCACTAGAACCAAACACGTAAAAGGTCAGAGGTGTGCTGTTCAGCTGTCCACCGGCAAGCACGGGCGCCTGATCGAGTGTGTAGTTCACAAGACGAATCTTATTCGGCAACTGAATCTGGAGCCATTCACCGTAGTAACTCACACCACCAGAAACAGTCGAATAAGTTGTCCCGACATATATTCCGGTTGTTCCGTTGTAGCTCGCGGTGGCTGGTCTCCACCAATTGGTGACGTTCGTGAATGCACGCCAAGCTTCATAGATTCCGCCACCTGCGTTATACGAACTGGCAACCGTGGTATACGGGCCGTTACCATAGGTCTGGGCATTCAGAGTGGTCGTGTTGGATGTCAGGGACGCAGAAGGGTAAGCAACCACGGGATGGACCTGAACTGCAACAGCCTTTGCCGTACCGCCATTGACCGCGCGCAAGGAAAACGCACCGACCGCCGAGCTCGTTACACTCGTGGACAATTGGGTGAAGAGGGGGGTGCCTGTGAGAGGTGTGGGCGTCATGTATTGAGCCGCCAAACCCAAAACGTTAGTTCCCCCAGTAACATATGAAGGCACCGAACCATAAGCCCATGTAGCCGCTTGAGGTGTGAAGCTCGTCGTAGGCACCACACCGCCCTGGACCACGCGCAGGTCGCGGATGTAGCCACTCAGATATTGGCTGGCTCCAGAACCTATATATGTGTTATAAGCTGCATTGTGAGCTGTATATGTTAAAGCCGTCCCAGTCCCCGGCACACCGTTGACGAAAACATAAGACGAACCACCTGGAATGGACGAAAAGGCTATATGATACCACACACCTGTTGATAACGCAGTTGAATTACTGGCTGAATTTCCAGAACCACCAGATATTTGAAGTGTATTATCAGATAGTTTTCTCATGTATAAATTCAGTGACGATGTTGCTTGAGGATTGAGATATCTACCGTATACACGTTGTTGACCCGTTAAATTTGTCCAGTTTATCCAAGCTTCAAAGAACACGTTAGATGTTGAAGCGTCAAAGTTAGTAGATGTTGAAGTTCCAAGGTTCATGTAATCACTTACGGTTCCCGGAAAATAAACCGCCGTATTGCTCGTCGGCGCGCCTCCATACAATATAGTTGCGTTTCCGATAAGAAGTGGCTGGGCTACACGGGTCTGAACCGCCCTCCCCGGCACACCATGTTGATTGTAAATAGACTGAACCTGCGTGCTCGTCAGAGCCGTGTTGTAGATGCGGAGGTCGTCTATGATGAAATTTCCCTGGTATGCACTATTTGTCGTTCCGCCTAATATGAAATTCGTTTGCAGAGTGACTCCAGAAGGAGGGGTATAAGTGGCTGCGTTATATGAAGTTCCATTAACGTAATAGGATACTGTTCCGTTATTTATAACCACTATTGCGTTGTACCACGTGTTAAGTGATATCGTCGGAAAAGATGGAATATAGACGTTCGTTCCATTGTTAAGAACCACGTAAAAGTTATTAGATGCATTATATGCCAAATACAGTCCAGGATTGTTGGACCCTCTATTGAACGTATAGACGCATCTTTCACTGGAGCTCGGGGTTTTGCGGATTTGGACCCAGCAGCTAATAGTCACGCCCGAATCAACGCTTATTGAGTTTGTCAGAGGGTATGAAAGGTATGTGTTCAACTGATTCACCGCATCCGGATTCTGAATCATAAGAGCCTGGTTGTATTTACCCGGCACATAGGTCACAAACTGCCCCAAGAGCGTGAACACGACGGACCCGGACCCGGTCACGTAGCTGGGCAGAGTGTACGAAAAGGGCGCCGACCCGGGTGTGAAGCTCGTCGTAGGCACCACACCGCCCTGGACCACGCGCAGGTCGCGGATGTACATGTTCGTGAGATCTGGCGAATAATTTCGGCCTCCTATTTGAGTAATTCCAGACGCATAAAACTTTGGAACCCACCCCGCCGGTGGTGTGTAAGCCGTGGGAGTGCCATTCACGTAGATATACGTTTTATAAACCGAAGCTGTATTTGCAATGGCGAAACCAACGTGTGTCCATGTGTTTTGTGAGATAGCACTCCCAACACCCGTGCCACCCTGTGTCGCCGTGCCCGCAACGTCTCCCCATATACTCGTTATTAAACTCCCATCAGTACCAAAATACATGGACCAGTTCTCTTGTCCGCCCAAGGCTCCTTGATGCCATGTTATGAAATTGGGATTATATGCACGTGAAGAATAAACCCAACATTCCATGAATATATTTGAAAGTGAAGTATCGAAATTAACAGGCGTGGATGTTCCGAGATTCATCCATGTGCTCGTTGTCCCCGGAAAATAAACCGCCGTGTTGCTCGTCGGGGCGTTGGTGACGAGCGCTGCACTTCCGACGAGCTGCGCCGGTCCCGGTGAGACTTGGGAGCTCGGTGAGAGTCCAGACACATAGTCAACGTTCGAGCTCTGGAAATCCCACGCAAGCTGTGGTATGGGCATCACGCCTCCGGCTGAGTACGTGAAGCTCATCTCTAATAAACTCTGGCACTTTATTAGAGATGGGCTACAGCAACGTCCAGGGTGACCTGAACGTATTGTCCACGACATCCACGCAGAACCTGACGGTCCGGGGAGATACGACCCTGTATGGAAACCTCTCGGCGCCATCTGGGTTCCATAGCTTCGGAAACGTCACAGCCTCCAATCTCGTCGTCACGGGTAATTTCATCATCACAGCAACAAACACACAGACCACAAATTCCTTGACCATCAACAACTCTGGAACGGCCACGGCGCTCAAGGTGGTCCAGTACGAGGGTGGAGGCCCTGGCCACACTGCCAACGTCGCAGAGTTCTGGGACTACGTGACCCTGGCTATGGTCATTGATCCAGAAGGAAATGTGGGAATCCACACCACGAGTAGCCCAGGATATTCCCTGACGGTCGCTGGAGGAGCATCAGTTGATGCTCTTACGTCCCAGCTCTTCTCGGGAAATGGATCTGGAATTTCAAACCTAAATTCATCAAATTTAATTGGGGCCTTAACATCCCTCCAGCTCTCAAATACTCAATCAAATATCACGAGTTTAGGCATCCTAAACTCTCTCAATGTATCTGGTACGGCCAATGTTGCAAATGCGTGGTTCACAACCGCCAACGTCACTGGAGGTCTTGGAGCCAACACCGCCTTTTTTAACGTGCTCAAAACAAACACCTCAAATACTGGGTTCCTCAATGCAGCGAATGGTGCCGTCTCCAATTTGCTCACATCAAACATCAACGTCATTACCACCGCGAATATCACGACCCTGATCGGTGGGCTGTTTATTGGTAACGCGTCAGGTCTTTCAAATATCAACTCTTCAAATTTAGTTGGAAATGTGGCGGCGGCTAACGTGGCCTCGAGTGTCACGGACCCTTCTCAACCCAATATCGAATCAGTTGGCATCCTCACGAGTTTGAACGTCTACGGAATCACTAACGTGACAACCCTCAATGCCTCCTCAATTTTCGGAACCACTCTCAACGTCACATCCGGTTCCAACCTCTCCTCAACCAACGTGACGACCATAAACGCCGCTTCCCTTTTTGGAACCTCCCTGAACGTCACATCGGCGTCGAACCTCTCAGCAACCAATGTAACCACCCTCAACGTCGCTTCCCTTTTTGGAACCTCCCTGAACGTCACCTCGGTGTCGAACCTCTCAACGACCAATGTAACCACCCTCAACGCCGCTTCCCTTTTTGGAACCACTCTCAACGTCACATCCGGTTCGAACCTCTCCTCAACCAACGTGACGACCATAAACGCCGCTTCCCTTTTTGGAACCTCCCTCAACGTCACCTCGGCATCGAACCTCTCAGCAACCAATGTAACCACCCTCAACGCCGCTTCCATTTTTGGAACCTCCCTCAACATCACCTCGGCATCGAACCTCTCAGCAACCAATGTAACCACCCTCAACGCCGCTTCCATTTTTGGAACCTCCCTCAACGTCACCTCGGCGTCGAACCTCTCAGCAACCAATGTAACCACCTTAAACGCCTCTTCAATTTTCGGAACCACCCTAAACGTTACATCAGATTCTAACCTTTATTCAACCAACGTCACCACCCTCAACGCCTCCTCCCTTTTTGGAACATCCCTAAACGTCACTTCAGGTTCGAACCTTTCCTCAACCAACGTCACCACCCTCAACGCCTCCTCCCTTTTTGGAACATCCCTAAATGTCACTTCCGGATCGAACCTCTCCTCGACTAACGTAACCACCCTCAACGCCGCGTCCCTTTTTGGAACCACCCTAAACGTCACTGGAACCAGTAACCTCTCCTCTACCAATGTCACAACCCTGAACGTCACCTCAATTTTTGGAACCACCCTAAACGTCACTTCGGCTTCGAACCTCTCCTCAACCAATGTCACCACCATCAACGCCTCCTCAATTTTTGGAACAAATTTGAATGTCACGGCAACCTCCAACATTTCAAATATTTTCACTTCAAATTTAACTGCAAATACTTTGACCGTACCAGGTGCGATAACTTCTAATGCGACAAATACTATATTCAGTTTTGATACTATCACAATTCCTTTTGTATATGCAACCACCCTAAACCTTTCTTCAACAGGTAATATTTTTTCATCAAATACGGTGACTGCAAATATTTCAAATATATTCGGTACGACACTGAATGTGAACGGAGCCAGTAATCTGTCAACGACCAATGTCACCACCCTGAACGGCGCCTCAATTTTCGGAACCACCCTAAACGTCACATCTGGTTCCAACCTCGCCACAACCAACGTGACCACCCTGAATGCCGCCGCATTCTTTGCAAGAACCAACTTGAACGTGACTGGAACCAGTAACCTTTCAACGACCAATATCCTCACCCTCAACGCCGCCTCAATTTTCGGAACAAATTTGAACGTTACAGGAACCAGTAACCTCTCCTCAACTAATGTAACCACCCTGAACGCCGCATCGGTCCTAGGAGGGACCCTGAACGTTACTGGAACCAGTAACCTCTCATCAACCAATCTGACAACCCTCAACGCCGCCTCAATTTTCGGAACCACCCTAAACGTCACATCTGGTTCCAACCTCTCCACGACCAACGTGACCAGCCTCAACGTCTCAACCTCCGCAAACGTCACGAACATGACGGTCAGTACTCAGGCGAACATTTTTAGTGCAAATATCCTGACGGCTAATGTCCAGACTCTCAATATCGCCACGCCCATTCCCACCAGTACGGGCCTCTTCATGAACCTAGATGCCACGTATACACTCAATGCAACTGGCAATTGGTCAGGAAATATAGCAGGGTCAATCACTTCTAATTTGTATACTCTGTTCGCACCCAATCCAGTAGCTGCATGGACCACCTACGGTTCAAATCCCCTCGTGACCGGCCCGAGCGCAAACGGGTCATTCAAGTTCTCTCAGACGGGCCCGTGGGCGTTCACGACCGTCATCACAGCCGACAATAACATCAGGACCATCGCCCTCTCGAGCAACACGGCCGACGTTCACTCCAACTTGGCCGATCCAGGAGTCTGGGAATATTGTTACAGAATTGGGGTCGGCCAGGACCCTTCACTCCCCGTGACCATTCCTTTCCTAGCGGACGCCTCCAAGTACTATTTCCTTGACTTTGAGTCCATGAGGAACAATGATAATATCCACAGAACCGCCTATACCAACGTGACTTCCGAGGCGTACACGGGATCTTATGTTATTTTAAAACCAATCTAAACTATAGAATGAACTATAGTTCAGCAACCCAGAGACTGGTGTTTGCAGATTCACTGAACCGGGACGCAAGTCTGTATCCTCATGGAAACGCTTACGTCCTCCACCTCACGACGCCCATAAAGAATATTGAACGTGTGGACCTCGTCAGTGCCCGTGTACCAAACACAATGTACAACATCACCAACGGCTCGAACATTTTCAGCGTCGGATCAACCCCAGTGGACATCAGAAACGGCTTTTACTCTGCCTACGGGATGGCGGCCGCTGTAACCTCAAACGCCCTCGTGACCCTTGACTACCTCCCAGATGAGGGTAAATTCATCTTCTCAAGTCCAGGGGCATTTACAATCACAATTAATTCTGAAGAATTTGCCAAAATCATAGGCCTTTCAAATGCCTCTACCCACGTGGCAACGGTCGCAACCAGTTTGGATCCGGCTTACAAGAACATGTACATCGTGAGATCCACAACCATGGTGGACCTGACCCTGAATGATTACATTTTTTTGGATATTGATGAACTCCGGACCCCTCATAACATTGACGCAAGATCTCTGGACGGTTCATCCGGTACAGTTTCTGGTTCAAATGCGAATAGATCCTTCGCACCCGTCATCCTGGATGTAGGTTCTGGGTGCATCAAGAACTTCCACGAGAACAAAGACTATACAATTTCAGTTGAATATCCAGAACCAATTAATGTTCTTCAGCGTCTGACGGTTCGTTGGTACGATAAGGACGGGAAGCTCCTGGACTTTCGGGGCTGGGACACGAATGCTTTCGTTCTGAGAGTTCACGTCAAGCCTGAACCTGAGCGGACCCTGCCACCCCCGCCACCACTTCAGGATGTAGAGCTGAAGAGAATCATAGACGCCATGACCCTGACGCTTCCTCCACCTAAAGAGGAGACCAAGAAGTTCAAAGTTCCATGGTTCCTCCTGGTCCTTGCGACCCTGATTGGTATTTTCATTTGGCGGACGTTTGGTCCAAAACCTCCTGGAGCACCACAACCGATTCAAATTCCAAATTAAATTGGTTGTGGGGAATTGTTCCCTAAGGAACTTCCCCGTAGGGTTCTAAATTTTAGTATAAAATCTAAGCACGGGTGACGGCGTACACTGGCTGCTGAGGATCGTTGATCTTCACGTTGAAGGCCAGAGCCTTGATGGCCATGTAGACCACGATGGCCAGCAGGGTGGTGAACAGAGCAGACAGGATGTAGTACTGGCCGCCGTTCTTGCCCACCTGGACCACCTGGGAGATGATCCAGCGGACCACGTCCATCCACGCCACGGCGCTGGCGAAGGCGAAACCCGCGACGATGGAGTTCAGGGACTGGGACTCCAGCTGAAGAGCGATAGCGGAAAGCATGTCGGCCATTTTTATTATTGAATACGAAAAAAATATGCCGGCTCCCAAGGATCCCATGTCTCCACCTGGGGTGGGTCCCGTTCATAATTGGCCTCGGGTCCGTGATCGTATCCCGGTGGACCGTCATCCTCGGTTTCATAATCCTCCTCCTGGAGTATGACCGAGTACTTGGGTTTGGTCCTTGAGAGATCGTATCCCTCTTCGGAATCTTCCTGGACCCACCAGGTCATCTAATTTCCACGCTGTTTGTCTACGGCGTTTTTCAGCGCACGTTCTGATGGGGTTTCAGGTTCCCACGCATCCCAAGTATCCTCACACTCGTTCATCTTTTGGGCCTGTTCATCATCCGTGCCCTCGTATCTGGTCCATACGAGTTCTTCATCGTCAACGGTTTCCCACGAGCCAGAGTCGCTCTCGGAATCAGTTCCTGATCCCGCCTCATAAATTTCAGGGAACAAAGAGCCAATCTGACGGCCTGTAACGTACCGAGCGGCATACATCATCCCGATTCTCATATCCTCCTGAAGAACCACGTCCCGTCCACACGCTTTTGCATAGTGTGCGGCCAGAACGGTTGCCGACTCCATGACGGGTTTGAAGATTTCCATGGCGGATTCCACGATGTCCATCTCTGGAATTTTTATTGAAAATTAGAAAACAAAATTGTCGCACTATCATTCGCCACCTGAACGAAATTGTAGTTGACGGCATAGACCCGTATGGTCCGGTTGGTGGCGACCGGATTTAAATTTAATTTTAAAATTTGATTTTGAATTCTTGAGAGGTTCACCCCACCTGATGGCCGTCTGGACTCTGGGTCGAGGCTGAACGAGTACATGTAGAAATAGTAGGACGGGACGCGGGTATGAAACTCTAGGCCCTGTATGACCCTTAGGAAAAGAGGGGTTCCTACATCGACGGATATGCGTTCAGTGGAATTGAAGAAGAGCTCTAGGTTCGTCATTTGCTGTGTACCCGTTGTGTTATCAGCCAAAAAGTCATAGGCTAGAGCCGTATCATTTTGAATAACGAAATAGAGTTCCTTAACGATGTTGGAGAACTCGAGGTTGCAGCGAACGGCCCTGGCTCCGGCTGGGGCGAGGAACTCCGCCAACTGCACTTGTTCCACTATGTGTATTTGTGGAGTCTTGCGGATGTACTCAATCTCTTTTTGACCCAGGTACGTGTACTCAACGTGAAGGTACGCTGTGACTGGGTCGGTCACATAAATGGGCGGTACTGTGAATGTGGATGTGGGGTTCGTGACGATTCTGAACGTGACTGGTTCTTTGAACGCGCATATGGGTATTCCCTTTTGAAGAATTGAAAAAGGGAGGGGGATTGTGTAATTAGATGCGGCCACCTGTGAACCCTTGCCAATCAGTTTCGTGAGGGCAGCCTGTTTCCCTTGGGGGATCTCCACGTCATATTTCATGGCGATGAATTCTCCATAAATTCTTTCAATCAATTCAGATCCAATATATAACTCAATGTGTTGGATCATAAGGGTCCCTAGCGATTCTTCAACGGAGACGGCGGTGAGACTAGGTGGCAAGAAAACCTTGAGGTACATTTCAGTGATGAGATCACCGGATCGTGGGAGTTCAATATAACTTTCGGTTCCCATGACGAGTCCACCAGTTTCAAACTGGACTTTATCCACTCGTGATGCGAAGAGGCTAGATCCTTCATATTTTTCTTTAAAATATGTGACCTGCGGATCACCGCTGAGTACTATATCCTCCTGACCCAAATAGGCCAGACTGGCACGTGAGGCCATCTCTATTAAAGGAAAACATTGTTTTCCGCCGGCGCGGTACGCGCCTATCTGAAGGATTTAATTCTACGTATTGAACATCAAGCCTCCGAGGCCGTCAGCTATCCGTAAAATGTTATAATTTACTGCTAAAATTCGGAGCTCTTTAGCGGGGAGGTACGCTTGGCCGCCACAATTGAGGGTCAATAAGATTTGCTTGATTCGGCTGAAATTAATCTGGCCATGGGGTTTTGGAGAGGTGGGGTTGCCTGTGAATGCGTACATGTAAAATCTCCGTTGAGGGAAATTTGGGTAATGATTGAAGGGTTCAATATCACCTGCATACAGAGCGTCGGTCGTGTCCGTCGTGAACACATCCTGACCGTTGAAGCTGAGACCGAGGCTCAGGACTGCATTATCGGAATAATCATATGGAAGCTTATTTGTTGGTTGAACCACGAAGAACATTTCACGCACTGGATTTCTGAGGTCCAGATTGAACACGGCATTTTGGAAATTTTCCAAAAGACCGATGTTTTGGTACTGGCACTGCGTAATCATGTAGTCAAGCCGAGCCTGTCTGAACCATTTAATTTCGGGATCTGAGAGGTACACGTAATCAACGATGATGGTTGCTCCTAGAGACGGATTCACCACCTGAATAGCCGTCAGTTCGTTGAACTCTCTGAAAGTGATATGGACCTCCACATCGTGTCTGTCAAGGGAGACGAGCGGAATGTATAGTGCCGGATTTCCATAGAAATAAAATGGTAAATTCACGTAGTACGATCTCCCAGGGGGGTTAATTGTTGTGCCGGTATCGTTCTTTCCAGTGAGAACCCGGAGCCCAGGTTGATTTTCATAAGGAACATGCAGATCGTTCCATAATTCAATGAATTCTCCGGTCAGGGTCTGGATCGTCTGACCACCAATCTTCAGTTCGGCCGTCTTTATGGCCCATGTACCAACCGAGTCATAGTACGGGAAGGTTTGTTCGGCCTGTGAAGCCACCTGTGAGGTGATGGGGTACACGGAGATGAATGTATTTGAGAAGAGATTAGGGGCGGCTGTGGACCCGCTGACGGTGACCGAGACGGGGTAGGTCAAGGTGGGGTCGGTCACCACGAGAGGGACCTGGAACGTGTAAGGGGGTAAAAGACCCAGACTGACGTTGTAAGTCTTTGATCCGAATGTGAGACTCGTGACCGGATCGGCGGTGCACACGGCACCAGTAAGCATATAGGTTCCAGTGTTACTAAACTGGAATCCTGTACTATCATATTGTATGAGATTGGACGATCCAGATGCTGTGAAATCGGTAATGAAATCAAAGGGGGACACGAGGGTCGTGGAACTTGGTCTAAGGATCAATCCGTTATCGGGTAAAACTACCGTGTCTGGATTCTCACCGGTATAAACTCCAATTCTATTTATGACAAAATAGCTGTCCGTTAGGATTGTGGTGGTACTGGTGGTTGTTATATTCATGGTGTAGCCAAGCGTCTCATCTGAAACCACGACGGGGATTGTGAAAGCATATGTGGGGTCTCGGCCCTGCATTCTCATGTCATAATCGTACAAGACTGACGAGCCTTGCCACAGGGTCACATTTGACACGTAACCGCTATTCAGATACACTACACCCGTCACGAGGTACTCTCCCTTGTTTGTGAATTTTATAATTGAATCGGGTGAGAGGGTCACCGAGGTGTTACTCGGGGCCACGACGTTATTGTACAGCTGGATTCTGCACGGGTTAGCGTCCATGACGATACCCGATTTGAGTTTATATACCTCATCAATAGGATTGATGGACAGGTACGAACCCGATTTAAATTGGGTGCCTGTGCTGGTTACGTAGAAATAGTAAGTATTCGCGGTATTCACAATATTCATAGGGATGACGGCGGGCATGGACGGGTCGGGGGACACACGGAAGGTATAAGTATATTCAAAATTGGGGTTGACGGGTCCACCTCCTTCTGACACTTCATTTGTACTTGAGCCATACCTAATGGTGGCGATTGATCCGGCGCCGAGTTCAACACCCACCTTGAGAGCATATAGACCGACCGCCGAGAATTGCAGACGGCCACCTGACGTAACGGTAAATTTAGCCGATTGATTTACTTGAGACCAATAAAGACCAGTTTGTGAAGCTGATTGGAGATTTAGGAATTGTAAACCAGTTACACCGAGTGGTTGGTTGAGATAGGTGAAGAACCCGGTTCTTGGATCGGCCGGAAGGACACCAACGGATCTGATCCAGCCGGACTGTTCCAGTGTGAAATCTGCTGTTCGGGTCACGGTTGAAATATAATTAGGTGATGTATTTGACGGAGAGATTGAATTTGCTTGTAAATTGGAAGTACTATTAACGGCATATATCAGATTTCCACTCAGTGAATTTGTATACGAATATATTTTAGGATCTAGACCAAAAAACACACCCGATGCAAGAGCCGCGCTCGAGTTCTCCACCTCTACAGCGGCACAATTACTGAATAGAAATTTATTAATGGATGAATTGTACTCAATATATGGAGAAAATGTAGTGAACCATTCTGATGCGTTATTAGTTGAATATGAAGAAACGAGAAGACTCGCGTTGATGGTGGTGTTCGATCCTCCTCCAATTGGGTTGACGATGCGTATATGCGGCTGATTTGTGACGGCGGCTGGAGGCGTTGGCCACGTCCAGTCGGCTCCGGGGTTGTTGAGAGCCGGCAAATCTAGTTTGAGGGTCAGGCCTCTGACGAGATCTCCTTTTGCTGGGATCCTACATATATTGTTCTGACCGTACCGGACCTGTTGTTCTAGAAAAGGAATATCGTACGCCTCAAGGACGAATGGAGTGTGTCGCCGGTACACACCTGAAAAGTACGTCACTTGGGGCGAACCAGTGAGGTACGCGTCCTGTTGACCAATCGCCGCCAGCTGGATGTAGCCGGCAGACATCTAATAAATTCACAGAGTTTAATCCAGGCGGCGACCCGCGGCGCGTTCTCAGCCCCTTTGAATTTTGATTGAAAATGATAGATGACGCTTCAGCTCAAGAAATTCGATCCGTCCAAGATGGCGGACGACAAGGTTTGCGTCTTTATAGGAAAGCGTGGCACTGGAAAATCTACGCTCGTGACTGATATTCTCTGGCACAAGAAGCACATCCCAGCCGGTATTGCCATGTCAGGAACTGAAGAGGGAAACGGATACTACAAGCAGTTTATACCAGACCTGTTCGTTTATGGAGACTATAACCGTGATGCACTTGAGAAGATTATAGAACGTCAAAAGAAGCTCTTGGCGATCGGCAAGTGTCAGCCCGTGTTCATCCTCATGGACGACTGTATGTATGACAAGGGGTTCATGAGAGACGTGTGTATCCGCCAACTCTTTATGAATGGGCGGCACTGGAAGATTTTCTTTATGATGACGACTCAGTACTGCATGGACATGACACCCATGATTCGTACGAACGTTGATTACGTGTTTGCTCTTCGTGACAATGTCCGGCAAAACCGCGAGAACCTGTACAAGGCTTTTTTCGGAGTTTTCCCGACCTATGATCAGTTTTCTCAGGTGATGGACGCTTGTACCGAAAACTACGAGTGTCTGGTCCTGGACAACACATCCAAGAGTAATCGCATCACTGATTGTGTCTTCTGGTACAAGGCACCGATACGAAGGGGGTTTCACGTGGGGTCTCCAGCCTTTTGGCAGTACCATCAGCGTCATTACAATCCCAGAGCGGTTGCTCAACCATTGGCACCACAGGCGGCGCGAAGGGGCGGAACTGTGATTGTAAAGAAATCAGGAGCGCGTACTTAGTTCGTCTTTCTTTTCAAAATCAAAATTAGATGCAGACCTACGACCCGAACATTTCAGATTTGACGAGCCCAATTCCAGTTGCGTCGGCATCCGTGGAGGCGCCACCCCAGAAGGAGGATAACAAACGGGCCGTTCCCACAGGACTTTTGCGGAACGTGGAGCCCGAAAAAAACCTAGACGAATCTCAAATGGCGGAGTTTTCGTCGTCGATTGATGATGTGATGCCTGGCCCTGGCCAGATGCTCCAGGATGAGGTTCAGGGTTCCCCATACGAGCAGGCTCCCCCTCAAAAGCAGAAGAAGGTTGCGAGCGGCGGGTCGTCATCCTCCAAGAATCCATTCGGTCTGACGGACGAGCAGTACTATGCAGCGCTGGCTGGCGTGGCGGCGGTTATCGCCTTTTCCAAGCCTGTTCAGGGCAAACTGAGCACGATGGTGCCCAAGTTCCTCGGCGAGTCTGGTGACCTGACCATGACGGGCATGGCCGTTTCAGCCCTTATCGCCGCAGTTGTATTCTACTTTGCTCGTCAGCTGCTGAATGATCGGGTCTAGTCCCTCACCACGTCACCGCAGTACTTGCGTTCTCCACTCTTGGTGTAGAGTCCCGCATCAATGCAGATCTTCTTGAGTTTTTCAAAATTTTCCCAAAATGCAATTGAGTGATCGTACTCGGGTACAGTCATGTGCGCAACTTCATGGATGAGCACATAGAAAGCCGAGTTTACATCGTCTCCATCCAGACAGATGTAAATTTCGTATCCTTTATTCACGTTTGAACCTATGACCCCATCCTTTTTACCGTTCAGTCCGGTAATGATTGCAGGGCTAAGAACGGGAATCCAGAGTGGGTCGCCAGTCTCCCGTAGAATATCAATCATCTTAAAATACCTACTCTTGAGTTCCGTCAGCATTTTTGATTCTGAATTAGTTAGGACCGCCACGACCAGCACGACGAACATCACTATTGCCCCGATGATCCATGGCAACATCTCTACTGTTCACAAAGACAAATTTTGTATACAAATCTGAAATCAACCCGGTTGGCCTGGGCACCATGGGTTCCCAGACGTGGCGATCAAATCCCAGGTCCTTCAATTTTTGAATCAAAAGAGGTCCGTCGAGCATGGGCTCCTCCTTGGCCCCATCAGCGTAGAAGGGACCATCTGTCAGTCGGACGTGAAGTTTATCATTTTTAATTTGAAATTCATTTCCAAGAGGATCAACAAAGTTGCCATTCTCATCGGCCATAGCCTCCGCTCGGGCCTTCTCCGGCGTGATGCCCAAAAGCAACCCACCTGGCTTCAGTGAAACCTTGATGGCCTTTAGGGAATCCTCAAGGGTCTTTTCATTTTCAAAAATATAGTGGAGGGAAAAGTTGTAACAGACGACATCGTACGGTCCAGCGAACGCCGCCTGGCGGATATCACCCAGGCCCAAGAACCACACGTCAAATGCCATTTCATTGGCGCGCTTCTCAGCCTCTTCGAGTGATTCACGGTCTGGATCTATGGCAGCCACCTGAACGCCGCACGCCTTCCATTTCCACCAGTCGCCGCCCCGGCCGCAACCACAGTCCAGAACGTACGACCTGGGGAAAATCCATTCGTTTATGTGCTGACGCTTGTAATTGTTGTGAGCTTTACGGAGATCCATAATTTGCGTTTAACGACTTAAAAGAAAAGCTCTTGTTAGTTTTATATGGGTTCTCTCGAGCAGGATTACCTGACTGTGCCAGGACAGCTTTTTGCATGCATTTCTTTCGTCGGCCCAGACCTGCCCCAGAAGAATGAGCAGCTGGGTATGAAGATCCGTGGGTGCTTCCCGACCCGTGACGAGGCGGCGTCTCATGCCAAGCGTCTGCAGAAGGATGACGCACTTGTAGACATTTACGTGGTGGACATGTACAAGTGGCTGCTGATTCCCCCCAAGCGCGACGAGATTGAGGATGTTCACTACCAGAACGACAAGCTGGAGGAGATTATGGTGAATTACCGCAAGAGCCAGACGGCTGCCGCTGCCATGTTTGAGAAGCGCAAGCGCGACATGATGGCCAAGCCACTGGAGGGCAGCGAGACGCCTTTCATCGAGCCCGGTGACGAGAACAGCAAGTTTTACACCAAGCCTGATGTACCCCCAATTCCTCATCCAGCGGATATGCTGAACGACCTGAAGAAGGAGTTCCCAGACGCTTCCATGGAGGAGCTGGTCGCCAAGGCGGATATTCGCGTTGCTGCTGAGATCCTCAAGCGCAAGGAGGCGCAGGAGGCCGAGGAGAAGGAGGCGGCCGAGGGAGCTTCTTCGAAGCTCCCGGAGCCAATTGTGGAGGAGGAGGAGGTTCCTGACGCCTAAAATATTGCCAAGTACTAATAATAATGTTATTTAAAATCATTGCGGTCGTGGTTGTGTTGACCCTCGTGTACTTTGCGTACACGAGGTTCCCACCCGCGCCTGCCAGAATATCTCAAAGTGTTCCCGCTTACGACAATCAGTTTGAGGTATTCAGAGATATGGAGCCGGCCGATCAGACTCGTGAGAATCCTTGGCTCGGTTTTCTCCAGGAGGATGTGCGTGTGAAACGTACAGGCCCTATAGGTGATTTTAATGGAAATGATTCCAGTTCTGGAAAAGCGATACTATATGCAGTTACTTAGCCGCATTAATTACAATTGGCCGCATGCTAATGATAATAGTTCCGATAACGATACCGATGAGAATGAGCCCGACCGGGTTCATATTTTTTAGAAAATCAAGTGGGTCTTTGGGAGCCTCGAAGTCCCTATGAAAGACGCGTGGTGGTGGCTCCTGAATTGGCCACTCACTTTCGGACGGCGGCCCGTTTCTTGACTGGGACGGCTGGTCGCTTTTTGACAGGAACGGGAGGTTGTCCATCGTCGCTACTATCATCAGAGTCGCTCTCGCTTTTATCTGGCACAACAAATCCATCTAGATTTCCATCATCATCTGCATCTTCTTCATCGTCCTCCTCGTCTGAATCATCAGTAAACTCATCATCAGTCTTGATATCAGACTCATCCGAGTCGTAATCCTCTTCGGAGTAATCGTCCTCGACCTGCTCAACAGGCTCGTAGCGTACTGGGGGCTTGGTGATGCGTCCTGAACGGGTGCGCGTCTCAGGTGTCGGAGCGGAGTCTGGGGAAGGGACCTTCGGATCGGCCATCTGGGTAATCTATGAGGGAATCGTTTAAGTACTTGGGGAAGAATTGAATACCCTTTGAAATTGCATTCTGGTTTATGATGAACTCACCCTCGTAGCCAAGTTCGTTTGCAATTTCATTGAGTTTGTCCTGATGTTCGGCATCGTCGGCCCGTCTGATGTTCAAGGCGAGGTTCCGAACGTCTTCTACACACGCGTAGAGCGCATTTGCAGAATCATCCAGCTGGTCCGTTGAAGCCAACCGTTCGAACTCTTGGATATTGGTCAAAAAGCTCTCCCAGCCTTTTGGGTCCAGACCCGAGTACACGTGGACCCTTTCTTTGTACTTCTTGAAACGTGCGGCGGGGCCCATCGGAAAGAAAATCCAAAAGAAAACTGCAAGAAGGACTACCCACAATAACAACTTCATTGAGTTGCTCTACTATTGATGGAGAAAGAAGATGTTCCTGACCTTTGAACTCGCGACACTCGTCGTCAAAACACATGTGACAAATTCGTCCGGAATTTATTGAAAACCAGATGTGATTGGACTGGTGTTCCCGCTTGATTCTCTCGCAATATTTAGAGTCGGTCTGGGCGTACCAGCTGTTCATGTCCCGTCGGCACACCTTCTTGATTCTGGCCCGGCTCTGACCCTGCATATATTTCCGCACAAACTCTTCGAGAGGGCCATTATCCGCAAGAACCTCGTCGCGCTTCGTCTCTTCGTCTGTGCGAACCGCAAACAGGGACATGATTTCCGTGTTTGGTTCTTTGGTGAACGCTTCTCCATAGAGATCGCGCCATGGGATATATGGATCGCCTGTGGGCATTTTATGGGACCAGAGCATCCGAAGTCCTGAACCGCCATAGACTGACGAATCAATAATCCGATCCCAATCAAATGCAAAATCCTCTGATAATTTTAAAATAATTTTGGATCTAAAATGAAGCGCCTGGGTTCTGGTGACGACCAAATCTGGCCAATGGATGTGGACCCCAGATTTCACGAGCCCCTCCCCGACCGGTCGTGGCCTGGCCCGTGCGATGAGGCACCGAGATGGAGTGTCTAGTGCTTGATGAATTATAGAACAAAATTGAAGAAGATCATCTTCGGCTAGTTTCTCTGGAGCCTTGTAGTCCAGGTCCACGAAGAACTTGAACCTCTCGGTCTTTTGCTCAACCACGTACAATTTAGTTCCTGATTTAATCGTATCCACACAGGATTGATAGAATTCCTGGGTTTCCTCTGTGGGCACGAACAAAATCCCACCGTCCATGAGGACGTGGGTCGCGGGTCCATTTGGGACCCTCCATCGCTCAATTGTCATTATAGATTTAGAACCTAAATTCTCTAAGAGTCCTCCTCGTCCGAGTCACCTTGGAGGAAAGACCAGAAGGGTCTGACCTTTGATTTCTTCTCAACTGGTTTTTCGGGTTCTGGAATGGGGTCTTCCTTAGGAGTTGTCTCTTTCAGAGACTCCTGCTCCTGCTCAAGCTTCTCAATTTCATAACACAATTTGCGGAGGGTCATATCCTCTGCAAGTTGTTTCGGATCCTCGTTTGCTCCGCGCAAACTGGCTAGGATTGTGGCGAACTCTATTTTGGACCGGGTCATCCTATAGTAAGGGCATAGCACTTATTTGATCACGCATAGCGCGGCCTATACCCTCAAATTAAATGGGGTTTTTGCCTGGCTCAGAGCCTGTTGAAATTCAGGGTTGCCTATGACGTGCTGACGTATCATCGGCCACAGGTTGGGTAATTTTGAAATAAATTCAAGATTCTCAAATCTACAGTCATCATTTTCATCATAATTTTTCCGGAATGGAACCGAGTTGTCATCCATTTTGGTCTTTTCTTCGGTGAATCTTCTGACGATGTGTTTTTGTTCAATGGCCGTCATGGGTACATGGAACACGTAGACGTGATAGTGATTCAGTACATCCACGCCATCTTCCACGTCTCTGGCTTCTGGTGTGTCGGTCGAAAACTTGAAGTAGGCGTAGGAGCCTCTCTTCAGGTTTATGATCCCCCGTGTTTCTTCTTCGAGTTCACGAACCGCACAACGAAGTGGGTTGTAAATCTCGCGTCGGCGACACCCGCCTGTGACAAAAGTCCATTCACGGTATCTTCTGTCGTGCACAATCAAAAAGTGCGGAACTTCATTGATCGTGCTGAAGGGTATTGCTATTGCTTTGTGCCTTTCGCGAGGGCCCCGGGGGTTTGACATCCCCCTCTGATATTTCGTAATCAAAAAAGTCCTTGAGATTTCCCGTACGTGGGCTGTAGCTAATCAAAAAGACGAGTCCGATAATTAGGACCCAGTGCCAGAGTTGCATCCTGTATTTTAGGTTCAATTTAATTGGCGTAAAGTACCGAGCCGAGACCGTTCTGGATGCGCAGCACATTGTAGCCGACTGCATACAGGTACGTGCTCTTGATCAGGGCACCGATGGTGATGGTGGGGGGCACGACGATACGGTACGTGTCCAGACGGGAGAAGTTCAGGGTGCCGGTTGGCTGGAGCTTGGAGGTGTCCAGACAGTAGCTGATGATACCGACGTTGGCGGTACCGGCATCCACGCCGTTGGGTAGGTAACCGAATGGAGTGTTGTAATACTGGGGCAGATCCACAAAGGCGGGCAGGTGGCGGAACTCGCCAACGTCCACGCCGTTCACCTGGGTCTTGAGCATGTGATCCTTGACCAGGGCCGAGTTGGCGCCCTTGGTACCATAGCTCTGGTGGTAGGCATTGCTCGTGAAGGCCAGGAACTTGACGGGCTGGGCCAGTGCCAGCTCCTGCATCGTCTGCGAGCCCAGCACAATCGTGCGCTGCACCTGGGTAATCAGCAGATCCTGAGGCGTGTTGGCAAAGTAATCACGCTCGGCCTGATCCAGGTACGTGAAGTTACACCAGGCAATGTACTGCAGGCTGTTGTACGTGGAGGCGCCTGCTGCGGCGTTGAAATCCGTGGCTGCACCAAGGTTGGATGACCAAGTGATGCGCAGCTCCACATCGTGGAACTGCAGAGCCACCAGTGGCAGCGACACGGACCAGTCCTTGTTGAAGAAGAACTTCAGGGGGTAAAAGCCGGAGACGGAGTTGTTGGAAGACAGGTAGTTGCCGGAGTTGCCGATCAGCAGACGCTGGCTGAAGTTCTGGGCACCGGTCACTGGCTCAATCTGAGAAGAGTACACAACGTCCTGGGTGTCAATCACCTGGCCGCCGATCATCAGCTCCACCTTGTCGATGACGTTGGACCAGTTGACGATGGGCACCAGCGAGCTATTACCGTCACGGGCCGTCAGGTACACGTAGTTCAGCAGATCACCCTTCTTCTCGAGGCGGATGGTGGAGATACCGCCGGCGATGGGGGCGCCCTGGATCACCTGACGCTCCACCGAGTTGGCGTAGTGGGTATACCGCCGGTAGTTGGAGCGAAAGAAAGAAACCTCAGGCTTGCCCGTCAGCCAAGTGTCCTGAGCACCAGTTGCGACGAGTTGAACGATACCACCGCTCATTTTACAATTGGTCTAGATTATTTTACTGTGGAATTAGACGGCTGACAGGGGAGGGAGGGCGACCGGATTTTTCTCCAGCTGCTGGATGGCCACATCCAGACACTTGTTGGATGCCAGAGGATTGGCTTTGTCCTTCTTCTCCACGAATCTGTAAAACTCGGGGCCCAGGTAGTTCTGGAAGCGGCCGCCGTTCATGTGTGAAACTGGTACGGACTTGGACTCGGGACGAAGGTTCGTCATCGCACCCACCTGATTGACTGGATCATTACGGACATTCATCTGTCCAGGGTTTCCTGCACGATCTGGGTTGGAGCGATTGTCGCTCACCCGAGTCAGAGATTTATCCGTGTACGACGTCTCGCCACCAGAAGCATATGGCTGGGCCACGTTGTACTGGGCTGGACCCATGGACAGGGTGTCCACGCGAGTCGTCTGCTCGTCACGCATGGTGGTGCGACGGGTTTTGAGGTGATCTGGACGGCCCTCTGCACCGGTAATCATACCACCCTGGCCCTGTGCACGGGCCTTGGCTGGTTCGCGGTACCACGCCTTGGAATCCTTGGCCTGGTGCGTCACCTCACCGATACCACCCGCGCCGCCACTCTTGACCAGGGCATCGGCTGGACCCGTACGGCCCTCAAGCGTCGTGAGGCGCTCCTCGTTCACGTTATTTGGCAGAACACGGAAGTACTGGTGGAAGCCGCCTGCTGCATCGACATTCGCACCGACACCGAGACCTGGACCGATGCGGCGGCGCTCAATTGGCTGCAGATTATTCATTTTATTCGTCACATACTGACGGTTATACAGATCATATACTGGCTGGCCGAGTGGGAAACGGTTCGCATCGGGCACGGTGTCCTGGAGGCTCGGAACAGCCTCCTTTGGTTGCAGACGCCAGTCGCCAATACGGCGACCAAGATCGGGCGTCATAATTTTCAGGTCAAATGCATCCTTGGAGTGATCACGGGCATTCGCAGCCAGATCAACATCACGGCGGGTAATTGGTCGAGTGGTTGGCAGTGGTTTGCGTCCTTCCGGCTCACCTGAGCCATCCGAGAGACGCTTGCCGGCAAACACAAGACCTACAACGGCGGCCAGCGCCAGAGGGTCCATATTAGTATTTACGGAGGATTTATTTTACTTCTTTCCCATGTAACGCTGAACGAAACGATTATTCTGATCATCTGCATAAGTGCTGATGGGGTCCCAAGACATCACGCGCTGTGGGATGGTCACGTACGTGTTTGGGAAATCATAGGGCTGCTCTGACCAGTTCTTCTTCCACGCCGTGGTGGTGCGTTCACGCAGGAAAGAGCTCGCATCGGCCAGATCCTCAAGCACCACAGTCGCTGGACCCATGTGGACATTGGGCTGAAGAATAACAGGGGCCGCGTCAAGACGAGGCATTATTAATTTTACTTGCGAAAAAAACCAGGCTCTTATGATCCGTAGCCGCCACCGTTGCCGCCACGCATTTGCGTGCGCTCTGGGAAATTGAAATAGAAATTGTCTGGGTCACACGCCTTACCGCCCTGATCCTTGCACATTGGTGCAAATTGCTTGCCGTAAGCGGCGGTCGCAAAGGCGTTCTGGTCATTTGGAATCGTGGTGGATGCCGTCGTGTAGAAGTTGCGCTCGGCATCACGGACGCGCTCAAAAGGATGGATGGTGCTCCACGCCGCCTGGACGTCACCACGCACACTGGGATACCATGCAGCTGGTGGCCGGTCTGGATTTTCAGTGTACTCGCTCATCAACACATTGCCCATGGGGTTGGTGACGGTCGGAAGCGTCACCTCGTCGCGTAAAAGACTGGGAACGCGGCCGTCACCGTATGCTGGGCGCATGAGACCGTCGGAAATCAGATTCGCCGTCCACATGTAATAAAGAACACCAAATGCAAGGGCACCAAGTGCGAAAACGCGTGGATCACGGTTAATCAGGTACACCACGATCGTGGCATAAAGGATGAAACGGGTCGTAGCCATGACGCGCTCTTTCGCCGACTGCTTGGCGGTCGGCCAAAAGTTCATGAGTTCACTCGACTTGAAAATATCCTGCAGGTCCATTCTGATGTTTACTGAGAAATCTTTTTAGTGGGCTTGCGCTTCCCCTTTGCAGAAGGACGAGCGGCTGGGGCTGCACCACCTAGGAGTGAGGCAAATGGATTCGCGCCGGCACCACCACCGAGCATCTGGGCCAACATACTGTTCATACCGGACATGAGCGCCGCCTCGTCAACGGTACCGTTCGGGTTCTTCTTCATATTTTTTGCACAATTTTCAGCGGCCGACTCAATCATGCTCAGCGTCTCGGGTGGAAACATGCTGATCGTCGTACCGAGCATATAGAGCGTCTGGAAATACTGCCAAATTGCAGCCTTTGTATTTTCCGTGCATGCGTCCGTCTTCCAAATCACATGAAGGTTCAGATTCGCCACAATCTTATTCTCCGCGCAAAAAAATGCATCGGCATCCTTGGACATCATGTGGCTAGTCCATGGGGCGAGATCCTTCATAAACTGGTCAAAAGAGGCACGATCCATGGGCGCCGCCTGGACTTCTTTGATTTTTGGCTCATCGGGGAAGGTCTGTGCGAGTTCACCGAGGAACTGACCCATCATCTCATTGAAAGCTGAGAGGGTGGTCATTTGTAATTTAATATATTTTTGTCCTTAAGTTAAAATGGCTCTCTCATAATCGGCTCGTGAGAACCCTGCCCTTGGCTGACGATAAAGTAAACCAAAAGACCGACCAAGAAAGCATTCTTGAAATAATCAGAGTTTTTCAATTTTCCTTCATTATTCATCTTCGCCTTGGCGAATATATAACCCACAGTAATCGCCGCAGCGATTACGGCGGCGCTAAAGGGCTCCTTGAAATAGTGCTCCATGATTTCTAATAGTTTCCAATATCTTATTTATGCTCTTTACGCGCCGAGCTTCTGAATTTTGGTCGGTGCGTCATCAAAAAGCGTCTGCTCTGGAATCTTGGGTCCCTCGTCGGGTGCTGGCGTCGTCCCGGGCACCTCTGGTGGGGTCAGACCGTCACTGGCGGTCACCATAGTGTCAACCCCTCCTGGAGTCTTTCCGATTTCCATACCACTCCCAGCCTCGGCCGCATTATCGGCGGTGGGCATGGCGTCCATTTCGTCCTGGATCTCTGGAACGTTCTCTTCCATCTCTGGATCTTCGTCATCGTGATCCATGTCAAGATCACCCCCTGCAGCCGGAAGGGGAAGATACGTGTTCAGAATCTCTGCGGTCGGCACGAGATCCTCAATAACCAGACAGATGTGGCGGTGGAAACGCTTATTGAGATCATCGTTCCGATCAGATTCACTATTATTTTCGGTTATGATAAAAGGGCTCTCGTAGAGGTCCTTGGCACAGGCCTCGTAGCACCGCTGAACGAACACGTCATTCGCCGGTAGCTTGATGCTAATCTTCTTGGACTTGCGATCCGTCCGGATGGCACTCAGAATTTTTACGTGAATTACAAAAACTGCAGCGAGGAGATTGGGGAAAAGAGGCTGGTTCTTGATGATGGCTTCCGTATTTTTGAGTGAAATTGAAGAGTTCCACGTCTTGACCCCTCTCAGGAGTTCCTGGAAGACCCGCGTGGTGTTCTTGCCCTGGGACTCCTTCTTGGCCTCGAGCCAAATTTCCCAAAAGGCCGCGATCATCACGGGGATCATGGCATCACAGAGCTTCTTGGTGAAGCGCCGCTCGGATTCATTGAGAAGATCCATTCTTAGTAAAGGGGAACAAGTTTCCCGTCGGGTCGCAACGCGGCCATTGTCCGTAGGACTTATTTCTTCTTGACTACACGCAACTTTTGAGCCGTCTTCTGGAGGTTCACAAGGCTCGGTAAGAATGTTCCAGGTTCCACCGTTTCCACTTGGACATCTTCGGTCGGGTGGGTATGACGCCACGTCACCTTGAGATCAAGAGGGCCTATGAGCTCCACCTTGTACCCTAGTCGGGTTAATTGCCGCGACATGTAAACGACCGTGCTGGCGAGTTCATATTTCGGGTACCCGACGAGAAATGTGGGAACCGTCAAAACGGCGTCCCGTTTCCCGAGTTCTACTGAGGATCGTATTTTTCTTGAAAATTGCTCAAGGAGAGCCTTGTAGTATTCCTTCTTGGCCGAGGCCCTCTTTTTTTCAGCGGCCAAAATGTCCTTGGCGGACGCTATTTCCATCTATAATTCCCATCTAATAAGATGGCGCGGGAGCTGGCGCGGGAGCTGGTGCGCGTGGGGCTGGAGCCCCGCTCGCCAGTTCTCTGGGCGTGCCGATAAGGCCACCTGGGGTACCGCTCTGTGACTTCAGAGCATCGCGCAGCTGACGATCCAGATTGGCCTCAATCATATCATATGGCTGGTAGGCGTCACCCACGTAACCTGGATTGTCACTGTCGCCCGCGGTGGCCGTCTCACTCTGGCGTAGGATGGATACCGAGCCGTCATCGGATATCTTCGCCGTGACGTCGTACTGAGTACCGTAGTAACCATCAGTATTGAAGAACATTAAGCGCGCGTCGTACTTGCCATCACCCTGGCTCTTGATATAAAGGGTCTCAATTGGGTAAATGGTGGGTAGGCTCTTCTGGACCTTTTCTATAATAACCTGAATTACATCAGGGGAAACTGGAGCATCGGAGGGAACCGTCTGTGCGACGTCGGCCTCGTAACGCGCATCCTGACGGCCATTCCAAATTAAAAATAAAATTATAGCGACGAGCACCAGTATGACCAGGTCCTTCATTACTATTTGCTGCGAAAAAAGATTGATTGAAAAAAACTGTGTAAATTTAAATGGCCCTACTGGTCTACTCGGATAAGTGCAAATGGTCTCAAGAAATACTGGGATACATCAAGACCCAACCGGCCCTCATTGATATTGTACGATTTTGGAATATAAATGATCAGGGTCTTCCGTCCAAGAAAATAACCAGAGTTCCGACCCTGGTCACGAATGACGGAAAAATGCTGGTCGGCAAGGAGGTCCAGGCGTGGCTCGAGTCCATGGTCCCATGTGACTTTGAGTCATGGGATACAGGCGCAGGTGCGAACCTAGACGGGACGGATCACCCGGACATGTTCGAGTTTGATCGCTACGGCGAGTCCCTCCAGCCCCGCCTGACACCCGAACTCGAGGCGAGAATTGGAGGGGACGTCCAGGACGCGTACCAGAGAGTTGGGCAGCGGTGAAGAAACTTAGAGAATAATTTACTTTTTGAAACAAGAATGCATCTGAAGACGATTCAGGCCGCGGCTCTAAAGTCGGTCTTTGAGGTGCTCAAGGATATCATCAACGACGTGAATGTGTATTTCACAAAAAATGGAATCCACATTCTTACACTCGATACGGCCCGAGTGACCCTGGTCCATATGAACCTAGGGGCTGATAATTTTGAAGAGTACGATTGCCCGTCGGATATTGCAGCCGGTCTCAACATGGCCAACGTATACAAGCTGCTCAAGAGCGTTTCAGGTCAGGACACCCTAGATATCAACATTGTGGGTCGGGACTATATGGATCTCCTGATTGAAAATCCTGTGAAGAAGTCGTCGACCCAATTTCGTTTGAAATTGCTGGACATTAATGAGGACATCATTGAGTTCCCGGACATTGCCATGAACGTCGTGACGACCCTACCGTCTGTAGACTTCCAGCGCATCACCCGTGACATGGGTAACCTGGCGGTGGAGATGGATATTATTCGCGACGGTCAGAAGCTGATCCTGAGTTGCAAGGGTGATTTTGCAGATCAGATGACGTGCATTGACTTTCCTGACCCTCCAGTGAAGCGCACCGGAAATACATTCAGTCTCAAATATATCAACCTGTTCACCAAGGCGACCAATATGTGCTCGAGTGTCCAGCTCATGCAGGACTCGGACAACGAGAACATGCCAATTATTTTCAGGTACACAATTGCCAACTTGGGAGATTTGAAATTTTATTTGGCACCAAAAGTTGATCCTTAAAAATTAGAATCAAATATCATAGATGGAGGCGCGATTTAATTCAAGAATTCAGGAATGTAAAACAGAAGCTGAATTGGCAGAGTACCTCCTTGACTGCCTTCCTATAATAAAGGACTACACGGCCGAGACGACCGAAGAGGTGAGTACGAAACAGCTTCTGAATTTCAAGGTGGCGACCCGCAAGGGTGTGCAGCGTCAGGATATCTACAAGCGGTACATGAATGAGGTGGAGGGTCAATTTGATGCACACCCCAAGGGGATGGAGGAGCACTTGAAGCCGTGTAAAGGGTGTGGATCAATGTACGCACGAATATTTGACGAGGTCCAGAGTGAAGAATCCTGTTCGCAGTGTGGGATGATAGAGTACGTTTTGTGCAACGAGCTGGGGTTCAAGGAGGAGCAGGAGATGGAGAAGAACGTCGTGTATTCTTACAAACGTGAAAATCACTTTAATGAGTGGATCAGTCAGTTCCAGGCCAAAGAGTCAACGAGTGTACCGGATGTTGTCGTTGAGCAGCTTCGCTCCGAGTTCAAAAAGCAGAAAATCAAGGACCTCTCTGAGATTACCCACGAAAAGGTAAAGACCCTGTTAAAGAAGCTCAATTACGCCAAGTACTATGAGCATGTACCATATATTTCCACTATTCTGAATGGCATCCAGCCACCAACAATGCCTCAGGCGCTCGAGGATAAGCTTAGGCTTATGTTCCACAAAATACAAGCTCCTTTTGAGAAACATAAACCGGCGAACCGGAAGAATTTTTTGAGTTACTCATACGTCCTTTATAAACTATGTGAACTTCTTGGAGAGGACGAGTTCCTGCCGTGTTTCCCACTTCTCAAGAGTCGTGAGAAGCTCTATATTCAGGATCAAATTTGGGAGAAAATGTGTAATGAATTACATTGGGAGTTTATCCGGACAAACTGAAGGCGGTCAGCAATCAATTTTGTCCAAAATAGGGGCGGCAATTTTTTCACGAATTATATTTTCAAATTCAAATGGACCCTTCTTGTCAGGGAAGTTGATGAGGTATCCCTCTTGGAGGTCCAGGAGCTGGAGGTAATTTTGGGTCTGAATTCGGTAAGTCTCATTGAGTTTGCTTACCGACTTGAGCTCTATGACGCACTTGCGATCCACGATGAGGTCGGCCCTTACGTGACCTACGTTCTGTCCTGCAAAGTACACAGGTACAATACGTTCCGTCTCATAGTAGAGACCCCGGGCCCTCAGGGCCACCTCAAAGGCGCAGTGGTACACGGACTCGCTGTATCCCGGCCCGAGGGCCGTCCAAATTTCATCCGAAATCTCACGGAGGATGGGCTCCATGAATTTTGAATTAAAATTACTTCTAAGTAGGGATGTTCTGGATAGGGCACTTGGCCACCACAAGGATGTACTTTGGACGTTTAGGTTTGGAAGACGCCTTTTGGGCGATAGCCCCTGACTTGCCCATGGCACTTTTTTTGTCACCCGGGGGGGCGTTCGTGGATCCGAACACGCCTTGGCGGGTGATAAAAAACTGGTACTCATACACATGGTTCTACAAGCTGCCCCACTCTTTATGGTTTTTAATTTTAATTCAAAATTCAAGGGCCCGGAAGATTTATGCTTTTCATATACTCATGGACTTGCTGAGTCATACAGGTGAATGGTCTATTGAACCTTTTTTCCCGATGGGTCCAGCGATCCATGGGATTTGGGACCCGGTGGAGTGGGTTTAGCTGCGCTTTGGTTTTCCTCTCATGTTACTGGGACCAAAAAGAGGAGTTGGGCGTCGGAAAGTTCTCGACGCTTGATTCGCGACGCGAGCGGCGGCAATCATACGATTAATCTGTCTACGATTCTCCTGTAGACGAATAGAGGGTGACGCGCGTTTCAACGCCGCCTCGGCCGCCTTGCGTCGAGCCTTGGCATTGGCCTCGGCCGCCTTGCGCCGGGCCTCGGCCGCATTATTAGCCGCCCATCCCGCCGCCCACTCCGCAGACTCGGCCGCCTTTTTCAAATTTTTCAATTCCTTGTCATGTTTAATAACGTCCGCCAGACCCTTCTTTACTTTATTAATCGCTTCTTTTAGTTCTTCCCGCTCACCCAGAGGTAGGTAACCCTTGTTGAACTCGAAATTGAACAGTTGCTCGATCCACACTCTCGCCCACGCATTGTAATTCGCTCGTAAATGATTGGAAATGCGATTTCTATTGGCTTTCAAATTGTTCTTGAGCTTTTTCAGAGCCGCCTCTTTCTCCATCTGCTTCGCCGCTCTCCAGTTTGCAGTCGTCGCCTTCCTCAGTTCATTGGCCTGCTTCGCCACCGCGATCTTTTTCGCGGTTTGTTGGCGTTTTTGTTCCGTTAAATTCGCGATGAGCTTCTTGAGACTATTTGTATATTCTTTTTGAGCGCGTTCTGCAGCCGCTTTCCTTTTGTTTATTTCATTCTGTTTTTTTCTCGATGCTACACTTTCTAGTGTTGCGTAGGGGTGGGTCCCTCGCCTCAAGAGTACGCTTTGGTTACGGCCGCCTAATATAGGACGCTGGGTACTGTTGGATCCCACCACAAGGGGTCCCTGATAGAGTGCATTCCATGAGTTGCTCATTTATAATGTAAATTTATATTTTATCTAGTACCAACTCTCCCTCCCCCGGTTGAAGACACCACATTTTGTTGACGTTGCTGCTGAACCCGCCGACCCTTATTCGTTCCTGCCCTTCCTGATGGAGTCGGCGCTCCAGTGCGGAGCCGACGCTCTTGCTCCTCCATACTACGCACCGCGGCTTGGCGAAATGCATTATTGGCCGCCGCTTTTTCGGCGAACCTTTTAGCCTCACCCTGGCGCGCTCTGTTACCGGCCTTCTTGGCCTCCGCAACCTTCTTGGCCTTTGCGAGGGCATTCTCAAATACCTTTTCTTGTTTATTACTTCTTTTAAGGAGTGGCCGACCCGGCCCCGCTGGCGTTTCGCGGAAAAGTGCCGAGATTCTCATTCTCTCAATTGCTTCCACATTACCATTTGCTATAGCGCGTTTTAGTGCAGCATTGAGATTCTTCTTTTCATTCGCACGTAGAGCCTTCTCAGCCGCTGCTGATTGTGCCCTCTTGGCTGAATTCGCCGATTGCCGCGCCTTCTGACTCTCCGTTCTGGTGTACTGTGACATGCTCGCAGCCGCTAGGTTCGCCATAACAGCCCGCGCACTTGCATTGTTCGCCGCACGCTCAGCTGCGCGCTGCAATTTATTAGCCTCCTCCGCCTTTTTATTCTGTTCTTTGAGCTGATTTGCAGCTTTATTCATGGCTTTGGTGGCTAACGATTTTCGCGCTTTGGCGCGCCATATTAAACCTGCTCGTCTTGCGGTTTTATTTGCAGTGGCCTTTTTCAACGCCTCTTCAGCCGCCGCCTTGGCGTTCGCAGCCTTTTTAGCAGCCGCCTCGGCCGCCGCTTTGTTTTTAGCAGCCTTGGCCGCTGCAGCTCTGTTCGCCGCCTCTTCAATTCGTCGCTGTGTTTCCTCCGCCCACGCCATTTCCATATTCACCAGCCGTTTGGCCGTTTCTGATGCCGCTAGTGCCCCGGCTTTTGTTATCCGCCCGGCCGCTAATGCCCCGGCTTTCGTCGCTCGCCCAGCCGCCAATGTACCAGCCTTGGCCGCCCGCCCAGACGCGGAGATTCCAGAAATAAGAGCCCGACCGCCGGCCAACGCCGCCGTCTTTGCCGCTCCCGCAACTCTAGACGCCATCTGTCTTCTTGCTTCAGCCCGTAATCGCTTTGCTTCTTGCTCCGCAGCCCGACGAGCAAGCCAGACTTCCTGCTCATATTGGGCCTCTAGTTGATTCGCAGTAAGGCCTCTGGGCAGCGGGGGCGGAAGTTCAAACCCCCGCCTACGTGATTGCTCTGCCCGCTCAAACTCCGCCAAATTAGCAAGCTGCTGATATTGGGGCGCCTCTCGAGCAATCTGGGCGACCCGTTGGGAAACTTGCTGGGCGACATTTCTTTGAATCCGACGCTCTTCAACGGGACTCACCCTAGCTGCTCCCGCTGCATTGTTGCCACCGGGAGGAGGGGGTCGACTAGAATTAGTCCGTTCCAATGGAGCCTGCCGCCGTCTTGATGTGACATTGCCGTTATTATTACTATTAGTAGTCATTGTTGCCCGTTGAGGACTCCCTCCGCGCACACCCGCCCGTCTTTGCAAAGGCGGGGCGGGGGGCGAGCGATTTGCTTGGCGATTTCGAGGTGGCGTGGTCAGCAGCGGGGGAGTCGGGGTATGGCTATTTACTTGGCGTCTTCGGGGTTGCACGCCGTCATTAATTGAAATAACTTCATATGGAAACCCCACACCATTTGAACTGGAATTAGTTGTTGCATACGGTATTTTATGTTTCACAAGCCATGTTTTATACGCCAATCTGTGGGAAAACGGCATGCTGCGATTAGGCGGACCACCTGGAACGAAACCATACATTGCCCATTCATTTCTGGTCGTAGGCCAAGGGGGGCCGTATAAAGTTTTTCGCGGCCACCAATCCATTAACATTTACACGCATATTTATTTCCTTCCGAAAGACTTGGCGTACTTGCTGCGGATCCACATGGCGTCCTGCTTGTAGATGCGGGACGCGCGGGGCAGGGTCCGCTTGGTCAGGGTGCTGATGGCGACCAGGCGACGCATGACCGACAGGGGCTTCTCACCCTGGCTGATGCCCTTGCTGAGCGCCTTGTGGCGGTTGGTCTTCGCCTCGACTGGGTGGTACCCGTACTTGGTCAGCATACCGCCCTTGAGCTTACCGATCACCTTGGTGCTCTTGCCAGCCGCACCAACATCCTTGGCGGGCACGGCGGACACACGGCTCAGGCCCGACTTGCGGACGTACGAGTACTTGGTGCCGTCACTACGGGTCACGCGGATGACGCGGCGAGTGATACGACGAACGTGGCTAGAACGCAGGGCGGACTTCATTTACCCTTTATCAAGAAAAATTGGTAGCGTGGCCCTTCATGAACATCTTGAGCTTACCATCATTTGACGCACCAAAATCAAACACATCCTGGCCCGAAACGTCAAGGTCCAATGTTGGGACCTCGTACTCGGCTCTTAATTTCATTGTAGAATAGACGATACCCATGGCGTAGGACTTGAGGTCAGTGACTGGGGCCGGTCTTGACCAACCTATCTTCATGGCGATGACATCCTTTTTGGCCAAAAATGGACCTGAAGGGGTCGTCTCGGCCGCCCCGCCATCTATATAGGTCCATTCTCCGATTTTTACAGTTGAAAAAAGAAAAGGAATTGCGATGGTCGCACTGACCGCGTCTAGGACACTTAATTTTGGAGTGGAATTTACAGAAAAATAGTCCGTCTTCATCAAGTCCACACAGTAGGCGGATACGTGGAACTTGATAGGGTGCCACGCGTACAGCTCCTCAAATGTAATATCAGGTTGGCCTATGAATTTATAACAGGCTTCGGAGAGAACCTTCCTGATCTTCACCGGGGTCACGAGGCCATAATTTTTCATAAAATTTTTCAAATTTGGTTTCATAATCTGTTTCACGGGTACGTCGAGTGCGTAATCAAGGACCTTTGCAAGGTCCCCTTTCGTCGCGAGAAACAGGAAGCCTAAAAGGCCTCCGGCCGATGCCCCTGAGATTTCCTCAAGGTTATCGAGTTGGCCTTCATGTTTTAGTTTTGAAATTACTCCTAAATAAAGGAAGAAGCCCATGGCTCCTGGACCGATGGCGAGGCACCGGACCATTCTATAATTTTAGTCTAATAATACTTGGGGTACTGGCCGCGCAGGAAAGCAAAGACCAGGGCGAACACCAGGGTGTGAGCGCCGACAGCCATCGCCGAGGTCTGGCCTGACAGGAGCAGACCGCCGTTCTTGGGTGGGATCGTCAGCAGCAGACCTGGGGTCAGCAGCACGAACAGAACCGCTGGCACCAGCAGGTCGGCCGTGGTCAGGCTGATCTTCAGCACAAACTTGGCAATCGCCCAGTACACCAGGGCCAGAACCAGGGCGTGGAAAACAGCCTGGACCAGCAGACCGGCGCCTGATGGCAGGGCCAGCAGCATACCGGGGCTCAGAACGGCGAACAGGACGGCTGGGAGCAGCACCTTGGGACCGGTAACGTCAAACATCTTTACAAATATCCAATATAATTTTCTGCCCATCCGAAGAAATTTTCCGCCTGGACGCGATCGGAGATGACGGGCATGTTCCGCACGAGGTTCCACATGATTCGGTGGTCAATGTGCGTCCCGCTCGCCTGATACCACCGGCTGGGGTCTAGGACGAGATCCACAAAGTCTGGGAAAGTCGCCTTGATGTTCATGTAATTGTACTCGGTGTATTCGCGAATCTTCATCCAACCATCTAGAAGCTCCTGGGAGTACATATCCTGCCAGTCTTCGGGATGGAGATCGTGATCAATGTCATCCGACTCCTCGGAATCGTATGCGAGATCATAGTTGTAGGCGTCACGAGAGTACTCGTCGCCCTGACCCATGTTTTCTACTTATTTTACAAGAGGCCCCAGGCTCTAAGCCTCGGTGATGGCCTTCAGACCCGTCACCATGACGCCATCGGATTCCTTCATTGGAGCGGCATCCAGGATCGCCTGGAACGCCCCCTCCACCTGGGCCTCATTCCCGCCAAAATAGCTCGTCAGACCCTTCTTGATGACATCCTTGGTGATTGGCGCCTTGGTCTTTTTCGTTTTGAAATTGACCTTGATCTTGTCCTGGACCTTCACGGTATCAATTTCGTTTTCCTTCATATGCTTCGTCACAAACTTGCGAAGATCCTTCTCGCGCTGGTTGAGAACGCTGAGATCTTTGCGAGCTGAGGCCAATTGGGCCTTGAGGCCGACCCACTCGGTCATTGCGGATTTAAAGTCCATTTCTGGTAATTTCATATAAATTACTGCGCGCAGCTTGACGCGTTCTCGTCACAAAGCCTTCGGCTTTACTCTTCACTGGTACTCTGGTGAGATCTCAAACTTGGGACGCATGGTGTCTGGGGGAATCGTGCTGAGGTTAAAGATGCTCACTGGGGTGCGGGGGTTGATGGGCTCGGAACGGAACTGCTGGTTGGCGTTGCGCAGAACACCGCCAACAGTCTCGGGGTAGCCAATCTGGCTGCGGGGATCCAGGTAGTTCTGGCCCGACAGAATCTTGTCTGGGCTGAACTGGCCAAAGTCCTCGGTCTGAACAACCTCACGGGGAATCAGGCTCGCGGAAGACACATCGTCACCACTGGGGCCGTTGCCCTCATAGGGAGCACCTGCACCCATCTTGTGTGCGGATGAACCACCATTATCCGCCAGCGACGCCGCCGTGATGCCACTATTCTTGGCACCTAAACCAAAACCACTAGACTTGGGGGCGAACAGCAGCATGAGAATGACTACGGCCAGAACCAGAATGGCGAGTCCCTTGCGATCCATATTATTAATAGTTACCGATAATTTTTTTGGGCTGGAGTCGGCCTCAGTCCAGATAGTCGGCCGGGTCCTCCTCATCCGGCTCGGCGGGGTCGTCCGAGAAAAGATATTCCTTGGGGAGCTCGGGCGTCTTGGGGGCCGCCCGTACGCGCACCTGGAGGATACGCCAGATGGGACCAAAGGACTTTTTCAGAAACCAGAGGCCTGACAGCTCGAGCATCACATCACATGACGTCTCGGGCTGGATGTCAGCGAGTTCCACTGGGTTCTTGCGGGTATCAAAGGCCAGGGTCGCCACCTGACCCTTGACGGTGACGAGAGATGCACCAAGCACGCCATCCGTCACACTCTCTTGCCATGCGTTCTGGATGGTCTCGTCGCTCAGCTCCTTGCCGAACCACTCCTGCTTGGACTGCTTGGCCTGAGCCAGAACCTGTTCATCAATCTCTGCGAAAATGTTGGAATCAGTCTTGAAATTCACAGACTTGGACGCGAGAGAGTCCTGGAGAATAAGACCATTGACCTGATGACGGGCACCAGAAATCTTCAGAAAGTAACGGCCGTCTGGGAGCTTCTGGGGCGTCGCGTACTCCATTTTATACTAAGAACTAATTTCTTCTTTAACACTAGATGACCACGTGCAGTTCAGACCTGATCGCAAAGGGGTGTATGTGCCTCTCAAATCCCATCGCGCCTGGGTCTCAGATTTGTGGATACATTAATCGTCAGAATGGACTTGTGTCCCCATGTGATGAGGGCTGCTGTGTTCCAGCCTGCAAATATATATCATACGTCCCAAACATTTTACAGGCCTATAATGAGTTCCGGCCCTCGTCGGGAACTGGTCTCCCTCCTGGGTTCGGTGTGGAGCTCGTCACAAGTGATCAACCAACACGGGTCAAAGATGCGTACGATTATACTGAACCAGAAATTCGTTATCAGACCGTATGGGAACGGATGTTAATTCCACTTTTCATGCTGGTGATTGTGTTTTTGGCCATCATATCCCTGGCTTAAAGATGCCCGTCATGTGTAGAGTAGAAATGGCCACCACTACCCCAGTCACTCTTGAGCTGATTGCCAAGGAGCTGAAGGCGCTGCGCAAGGATGTGCGCAAGATTCGTCAGCACTTTGAGGATCCCACGGGCGAGAAGCAGGCTGCTCGCTCCCAGAACAACGGCTTCAACAAGCCCCTGAACGTGACGGACAAGCTGCGCGCTTTCCTGGGCCTGGGTGCTGATGAGAAGATTTCCCGGTCTCAGGTTACGGCTCGCATCAACACTTACGTGACCGAGAAGAACCTGAAGGCTGGTCAGAACATCAGCCTGGATGATACGCTGAAGGACCTGCTACAGCCACCAGAGGGCACGCAGGTGACGTTCCTGAACATTCAGAAGTTCATTAACCCTCATTACATCAAGGAGGCGACTGATAAGAAGCCCCGCGAGAAGAAGCCAAAGGCCGAGGCGGCCCCGGTGGCGACTGACGCCGCACCCAAGGAGAAGAAGTCTCGCCCCAAGGTGGCGAAGGCTTAAATAAATGCGATACTATATTATAAATGCCATGGATCTACATGATTACCAATAAGAAAACACATAAAATATACATTGGCCAGACTGTGAAAAAGAATCCTTTTGATAGATGGAGACAACACAAGTCTGGACAAAGTGGTGCCAAATATCTCACCAGATCTATAAAAAAACATGGAGAAGATGCATTTGAATTTAAACTTATACATGAATGTTCAATTGATGATATAAATTATCTTGAAACTTATTATATAAATTATTATAAAACATTTGAAAATGGATATAATCTCACGGAGGGAGGGGGTGGAGTTAAAGGGTATAAACTGACTGATGAACAAAAAGATAAAATTAGTAAATTATTCACTGGCGAAAATAACCCAATGTTTGGAAAAAAAGGAAACGAAAATCCCAACTTCGGTAAAAAAAGAACTGATGAAATGATTGAAAAATACAGAGCTTCTAAATTAGGGGATAAAAATCCAATGTTTTTAAAGGAAGGTACTTTAAAAGGAAAATATGGGAAAGATCATCCTTCTTCTAGGAAAGTGGAAAGAATAGACTTAACAACTGGAGAAATTACAATATATGATAGTCAGAAAACTGCAGCAAAAATGAATAATATAAAAGAAAGTTCTCGAATAAGTGCCTGTTGTCTCGGAAAACGCAAAACAACTGGCGGATTCGCATGGAAGTTCTCCACTTAAAAATATATGCGTATTCTATAATAAAAATGACGGAAACTATTTCTCCACCTGAACTTTCAGTTGCACACCTGAATGTTCTGGTAGGGACTAAAATCCATAACGTTGATCTATACCGCAGAGCGTTTACACATAAAAGTGCCCTGAAGCGCTATTCCGGTCTGACTGGTTCGTACGAAACTCTGGAGTTCATGGGAGATTCAGTACTCGGATTTGTAATCACAAAACACCTCTTTGATCAGTACGAAAAACATCAGGAAGGTTTCCTCACAAAGGCTCGGACGAAGATGGTCCGGGGCAAGACCCTATGTGAGATTTCCAAAATTTTGGGCCTTGACAAGTTGATTCTTATGGATGAAAAGGGGGAGCGCAATGGGTGGAACACGAATGAACACATCATGGAGGACGTCTTCGAGGCACTCGTGGGGGCCATATACTTGGACCTCGGGATGGTTCACGCCAAGCAATTTGTTTTAGAATCATTCACCAAGGTTGAGACCTCTCTCGTTGATGATAACTACAAGGACCAGCTTATGCGTTGGTGTCAGGCGCTCAAGTACCCCCTCCCAGAATACCGCATGGATGGCCAGACGAATGGGCAATTCTTCATCACGGTGATTGTTGATGGGATGCCATGCGGTTCTGGATTTGCTCTTACGAAGAAACAGGCTGAACAGAATGCAGCTGAAATTGTACTTAAGACGGATTCGCGATTTAAAAGTAAACATGGAGGCCCCCCAAAGCGGGAGGGACGTGGTGGCGAGGGCCCGTGAACTCCTTGCGGCTGAATACGCCGAACAAAGATCAGAAGAATGGTTAGAACTCCGCGATCAAATGATCACGGCAAGTGACGTGGCGAGCGCCATCGGTGAAAACCATTACGAAACCCCTGATGCATTTGTGAAGAAAAAGGTTCTTAAAACCAAATGGGCTGGCAACGCCGCAACGGCCCATGGAACGTTGCTCGAGCCTCTTGTACGGGATCTGTACGATCAACGAACCGGTCGCAAATCTCATGAAATTGGGCTCGTCCAGCACCGCGTGTACCCGTGGCTCGGTGCATCACCTGACGGGGTCACTGAAGATGGACTTCTGATTGAGATAAAGTGTCCATTGACCCGCAAAATAGAAGCAAAGGTGCCTAAACATTACCTTCCCCAGGTTCAACTCCAGCTTGAAATCACGGACCTCGAGGAGTGCGATTTTATCCAGTACCGACCGGCGAAGAACGAGAATTCAGAGCCGGAGTTTGTGGTAGTCCGTGTGACTCGTGATCGCGCATGGTTCGCTAAGAACCTTCCAGCCATGAAGGCGGCGTGGGACAGGATTTGTCACGGGCGGGAACACGGCCTTTGTGCGTTGGTCGACGAACCTCCTCGGCAATTTAAGAATGAAATTGTTTGTGAAATAGTAGATGAGGACCCCGGAGGAGGCATACATGGATATATTCGCTGCGAAACCAATGTGCCGTCACAAGAACCGGTTTCTGAAGTGCAGGGGGTGTAGTGGAGATTTCTGCGCCAAGTGCATTCAACTTGAGGTTCATGATTGTCCCAAGCTGGATGAACGGTCTAAAACCGAAAAAGAGAATTTAGCGAAAAAATTAGTCAAGGTTACGGCCCCAAAGGTGGCTACTTTTTGAGCCGTGAAAACAGGTACACGATGATGACGGCAAGCACGAGCCAGATGAGCAAGTCAGAGCCTCCTGCCCGCGCCGTCCACGTGTCATCCTTGGCGCGCCGACCGCCCATCCAACTCCATGGTTGGCCTGGACGCATCCAGGTCACGGTGCCATCGGGGAACTCGTTCTTGCGCGCTGGGAAGCCACGGAATGGCGCCGGGCTGGAATCAACCGTCTTTAAGTACATGGGACCGGACAGGTCCAGATTTGGGTTGTCTGAACCGTAAAGGGGGTCCGTGTAAACAGTGGGCTCCTCGCTAATCTCCGTCGTGTACGAACCATCATTGGGAATTATGCTCGGGAACCCATCGGAATACACACCATAGGTTCCGGACCATGTGTAGGGGTTGAAGCGATTAATGCTCAACTCGTCACACGCCATAGCGGCTGTAGCCATTAACATACGCTTACATTTTTATTAGAATATACTTTCGTCTGGATCTTTTGGCGGTGCATCTCCCACATGGTGTCCATGTCAACATTCAACATATGGGCCAGCTGGAAAAGATAACTGAACACGTCACCCATCTCCATCATGACGTCGGTCCCACGATCCTTCTTGAGTCCAGTTTTCTTATAAATTCGCTGGTTCTGGCGTATACTTGATGCAAGTTCACCCATCTCTTCATTCAGTAGCATCCATACTATACTCACTGGCGCCTTGTCCCATCCTTTTTGCTTGCACATCTGGGCAGTTTCATCACGAAACTTATTCATTGTGTAACAAACACGGTTAGTCTCTAAGCTTTGTTGAAGCGGCCGATGATCCGACGCATTTTGATAACCACGAAGCAAGCCACTATGAGTAGTGCGAACTCCGTGCCCAGCTTCCAGTTCTCCACGACCGTCTTATCCGTGGACTTTTTGTCGGCCCAGGGCTCTACGATGCCATTGCTGAAGAGGCGGATCGCGCGATCAATTGCGAAGAAAATGAAAAAACCAATCAGGATGTCATCAAGCGCTCTCATCTAGAATGCAATCTTGCTATTGTATGGCAATTTATTTCCGTAAGTGCTCGTGCTGACGGGTGCAGGCAGGGGCACGGGGTTCGACGAGATGTCGCGCAGGTACACGAGCTGCTGGAGAACACCGGTCGACACGGTGGCCGTCGCCTCCTTCGCGACTTGGCGGTTCATGGCCGCCACCTGACCACGCACGTCACCGTAATGGTCACGGGCCATGTTGGTATATACCCGCTTCATCAGAGCCTGTAAGTCAGCATCGTTCTGGCGCTCGATCCGCACACCAGTCTTGGCCTGGACAGATTCAATTATGGAATTGTGAATCTGCTCGCGGTTGAAATCGGAAAAGAAGGCATCCGTAAGGGGCGTTGGAAGCAGACGGGTGCTCATTTGATGTATACAGGGATAAAAAAAGCAGACACTTATTACCCAATGAAGGTCATCAAGCGGTCCGGTGATGAGGTTGAGATGTTGTTCGACAAGGTGACGAAGCGAATTCGCAAACTCAATCAGTCTCCGGAGTTCGAGGTTCTAAACGTCCAGCCCGATAAGGTGGCGCAGAAGGTTTTCACGAGCATGTATGACGGAATTTCCACATCTGAAATTGATAACCTGACGGCCGAGGTGGCTGTTGCCATGATCACCGAGCACCCAGACTACGAGACCCTCGCGACCCGTGTAACCGTCAGTAATCTCCAGAAGGCGTGCCCATCTACATTCTCCGATGCGATGATTGCTCTTCACGCCAAGGGTATCGTGTCGGACCACTTCATGAAGTGCATTGACCTCAAGATGGACACCTGGATCCAACCTAAGCGCGATTACATGTTTGGATATTTTGGAATCAAAACGCTCCAGCGGGGCTACCTCAACGTCGGTGAGACGCCCCAGTATCTGTTCATGCGTGTAGCGGTTGGGATCCACGGTGACGACCTCACACGCGTCCGCGAGACGTACGACCTGATGTCACAGAAATTCTTCACACACGCCACCCCGACCCTGTTCAATGCCGGTACGAACAATCCCCAGATGTCCAGCTGCTTCCTGGTGGCCATGAAGGATGATTCAATTGAGGGAATCTACGAAACCCTCAAGGAGTGTGCCCACATCTCCAAGTGGTCTGGGGGCATCGGCATTCACGTCAGTAACATCCGGGCCAATGGCACGCGAATCAACGGCACAAATGGAGTGGCTGATGGTATTGTGCCCATGCTCCGCGTTTTCAACAATACGGCCCGGTACGTCAACCAGGGTGGCGGGAAGCGCAAGGGTTCGTTCGCCATTTACCTCGAGCCGTGGCACGCGGATGTCATGGAGTTTCTGGAGCTGCGTCTGAACCAGGGTGATGAGGAGGCGCGGTGCCGCGATCTGTTCACGGCCATGTGGATCCCTGATCTCTTCATGGAAAAGGTGGAGAAGGATGAGGATTGGCACCTCATGTGCCCTCACGAGTCCCCCGGCCTCCCAGACGTGTACGGTGAGGAGTTCAATGAGTTGTACCGGACCTACGTCGCTCAGGGGCGATTCAAGAAGGCTGTCAAGGCTCGTGAGGTATGGGACGCGATCCTCAAGAGCCAGGTTGAGACTGGTACGCCGTACATGTGCTACAAGGATTCAGCGAACGCCAAGTCCAACCAGAAGAACATCGGGGCGATCAAGTCGTCCAATTTGTGCACGGAAATCATGGAGGTTTCTGGACCTGACGAGACGGCCGTATGTAACTTGGCATCTCTGTGCCTGCCGACTTTCGTCAAGGGGAACCAGTTTGATTTCGGCAAACTTCACGAAGTGGCGCGAGTCGTCACGCGGAACCTGAACCGCGTCATCGACCGGAATTACTATCCGACGGAGGCTGCCCGGAAGAGTAACATGCGTCACCGACCGATCGCAATCGGTATCCAGGGTCTGGCTGACGTGTTCATGATGCTCAGTCTGTCGTTTGACGAGCCAAAAGCCCGCGAACTCAACAAGGGAATCTTTGAGGCGATTTACCATGCGGCTCTCACCGAGTCGTGTGAACTGGCCAAAGAGGATGGACCTTACGAAACCTTCCCTGGATCTCCAGCCTCTCAGGGAATTTTGCAGCACGACATGTGGGGCAAGGAGGTCAATGAATTTTGGAATGAAATTCGTGAATCCATCAAGACCCATGGCCTCCGCAACTCCCTATTGGTCGCCCCCATGCCCACTGCATCCACGGCACAGATCATGGGGAATAACGAGGCTTTTGAGCCATATACCACCAACATCTATCTGCGTCGTACCCTGGCGGGTGAGTTCGTCATGGTCAACAAGCATCTCATCAAGGATCTTCAGAAGCTGAACCTTTGGAACCCTCAAATTAAGAATGAAATTGTTCGGAACGGGGGGTCGGTCCAGCAGATTGATGGGATCCCTCTGGATCTCAAGAACATTTACCGGACAATTTGGGAGATACCACAAAAGAGCATCATAGACATGAGTGCTGACCGCGGTGCATATATTGACCAGTCCCAGTCCTTGAATATTTTCATGGAAAATCCAACACTGGCCAAGCTGTCCAGTATGCACATGTACGGCTGGAAGAAGGGGCTCAAAACAGGGAGCTACTACATTAGAACACGGGCCAAGGCCAAGGCCCAACAGGTGACGGTACCGGTCGCGACCCCCGAGCAGGTCCTGGCCTGTTCCCTCGCAAACCCTGAAGCTTGTGAGATGTGTTCAGGTTGAACAATTTCCAAACTAAATTTAAAATGAAAAATTGTTGCAGGTCTGGCCCAAGGAACAAAAAGTGCGTGAGGCGATCCAACCGAAAGGTGTTCAATTTACCTAGAAAATTCTCAAAGCTCAGGTGCCTCTTGGGCCCGATAAAGGGTTTCACTATGCGCTCAAGTTGTGCACCATATAAAAATTGTAAAAGATAGATGGATCCCATATGGAGATTTTTACCAGACCACCTGGTCCTCAGGATCCTTGAATTTTCAAATGAAATTGAACAAAGAATTTTTTTCAAAATTCCTCCAAGGAAATTAATTTTGAATAAAAATTTTGAATTTAGAAATGAATTCGTGTACGACCACCTTTCAAGAATTATGTGGGACTTTTCAGGTATGAGTGACCCGGATGTACCATATTGGATAAAAAGAAAGGGTATCAAGTTTTCACAGTACCGATCACCCGAGGATATTTATATATTTAATATGGAATGGGAGGATTATGACATGACCCTATTTGAAAGCACCTACCAACTAGGCCCATCAACATGTAATAACCACATAGTCGTAAATAAAAGAGTAAAGTTTGTTTAAGGTATGGACAATAAACTCTGGAGGAATTTACCTACAGAATTGATTCGAAGAATAATTGAAGAGTCGGAACCGTCCATAGATGTTCAATTATTTTTCAAAATTATTCCAAAAAAAATAAATGAGGCGAGAGCCTGGAGACTCTGGTACCTGCTCAAGTCTCATGATGGTATCGTCTACAATCTAGAGTCCAAGACCTTGCACAATTTTAGGATCCCAGGATATCACATCATTCGCCGACCTATTCAACTCGACTGGATGGATTCAGGACTTGCGTCATTCAACCAACATGGGGAATATTACAATATTGAAGTGAATTCACCCGACGGCTGCTTCTTCTCGGTCCCGGCTGACGATAGTTGGGTCACCGAACTTCGGATCCTTCTCAAAGGTTCGGGACTTTGCAGAATGCTCAATGTTTCAGACTCGAGTTTTTAGAGGCCCGCTTTCGCGAGCAGACGGGCCATCTCCGCTGTGTTGGCCACGTTCATGGTGACAGGCATGGGCTTCCATCCTCTGACGCGCTTTGGTGGTGCGAATTGGCTGAGTGGCACGGGGGCGCCTACATTAGATCCACCGCCAAGCTCGTACGCCACCATTTGTCTCCACGTCCACCAACGCTGCTTTTTGTTTTGCCAATTGACTGCGTTTACTATTCTATTTTTATTTGCATTAATTTGTTTCAAAATATCCTTGACCTTCTCACTCTTGGATGGGGCGCCGAGTCTATTGAGAACAGCGTTGCGCGCTCTGTGATAGTTTATAACACGGGCATTCTTATTGGGCCCGGCCTTTGCAGCATTGCTGAGTGCTGCATTTGCACGGTTTATGAGGGTGTTGATATTCACGGATCTCTGCCGAGCAAGCCGTTCCGACTGACGGGCGGAGGCTTGACGCATCTCATTCAGTCGCCGGCGGGCGTTCGCCTGACGACGGGCGGCATTCGCCTGACGCGTCGCAGCGGCTGCGGCACTCGCCTGGCGGCGCCTAGCGAGTTCATTTGCGGATGGCATCGCCCATGCGGCCATGCTCCCCATGCCCAGTCCCAATTTAGTGAGATTCGTCAACCCTTTGTTGTTGGGCATTATTTAAAAAGAATTAACATTTTAATTTATATGGTGCTGTGGTCTGACATCACCAAAGACCATATAGATGTAACACCTGGTATGAAGGATCGGAGCAAGTACCTTTATGATGGGCGTCCGCTCCGTTTCCAGATTCCACGCGGTGCGTGTACATGGGGCGTGTCGCAGTACAAAAGTTTTAATTTAGAAATAAATTACCCTGAATTCATTGAATGGTGGTCTGAACTGGAGCGGCGTCTGTGTCCCCAAGAGCCCTTCAAGTCCAATCTTATGAACGGTTCTTTGAGAATTAAGATTGATGAAGCCACTTATATTTTTGATGAAAATTCAAAACAGGTCACGCCCGAGGTCCGAGAGGGTCTCTTCCGTGGACAAGAACTGACTTGTATCGTGGACATTGAGTCCAATTATTTTTTCAATAATGTGTGGGGCCTTACCGTGAGAGCCTCGCAGATCCGGTTTTACGGGACCGAGCAACCGAGCGTCGAGCTGAAGTCGGACGCACCCGTTTTGGAGAAGGGGATCTGCGCGTTTTTGGAGTCTTGAGAATCTTATTCATGAGCGCGATACTGGCCGTGACCCTAAGACCTCTGAGCCCATCATTCATTTCTATTTCATAATAAAATTAATCAAGGCACCTTGACTGCTACAACTATACCCAATAGTGCACATACTATACAGATCGGACCTATAATAACCATATACAACAAAAACTTGTTATTAGTCTTGCGTATAGGATTACTATCAGCAAAGCTCTTATTGTTATCGTAACATTCTTTGGCAATCGCACCATTGGCGGTGATGAGCGCGCCCGCTGAAAGTAGGTAACACGCCATCAAAATCATTTTGATTTTCGTGCTCATCGTGTTATATAATTTACTTGGCATAAATTTCCCGTGCCTTGGCGAGCAGTGGACCTTGGACCAGCGCAAAGCCCTTGATGCCCAGCTCCTTCTTGGCCTTGGCGACAGCCACAATCCATGGGTTCTTCTTCTCATCCTTGGATTTGGACTTGCTGACGATCTCACCAGTCTTCTTGACCATCTTCAGGTCCTTCTTCTTGAGGCCGCCTGCGGTCTGGTCAGCGGTGCCGTGATACACTTGGGCGCGAGAGCCGATGGTCATTTAATTTGACTAAATATTTTATTCTCGTAATAGGCGCTTTGCTTCAGGTAAAACTCTATCTTTGACCCATTGCCAGTATCTGATTTGGGCTTGATGATCGGTCCATTTTTTCACGGCCCGCTCGTACACCTTCTCTTCATCCTTTATCAGTCGGCTGTAATGTTTTTTCATTCTATTAGCCTCTGCTAGTGCCGCTCTGCCTTGAGCGGAGAGCGCACCGCCTTTTTGTACAAATGTTCTCAATCTATTGGCCATGGTGAAATGGGGCGCCCGACTGGCCTTGAGAGGCTCCACGCGCCCTCTAAAAGTTTCCAGAGCCCTCAGATACTCGTCTTTATAAGGTATTGAATTCCCCTTTCTGTGATTCAAGATTTTCTCAACCATACTGTTTAATTTACGCTTGGTGTTTCCTACATTTAGCTCGTGCTTGACTTTATTCGCCACGTACTTGCCCAATGTACGCACTTCAGTTTTGTTATTAAGTTTAGTCACATTTAAAAGATTACGATAAACTGGGTGGCTTGAGATGTTATTGTGCGTTAAGACGACATTCCCCGACTCATTTTCAAGACGGTACTGATTTGGTTGATAGGCATGGAGATTCCTCCCTCTGAGGTGGAGAGGCATTCTATATCATTACACGGCAAAAATCTTACGGAGTGCGTGAATGGTTATCTTGGTCCGCGTCACGTTGGGCACCTGCGTCTCCAGCCGCGGGTCGTTGAGCACCTCCGCGCACACCTTGGCCTTGCCCTCCTGCAGCTGCATGATGCTCTGCTCCACACTCGGTAGCGGCGTGACTCCGTCCTCACCCATGTAGATCAACCGCCGGACCGTCACCTTCTGCGTCTGGCCCGTCCGGTGAGCGCGGCCAATCGCCTGAAGCTCCGTCGCCGGATTCCAGGATGGACAGGTGATGTAAACCCGCGTCGCCTCCTGGAGGTTGAGGCCCACACCGCCCGCCTTGATCTGGATGATGAACACCGAATTCACCGGCCCCTTCTTGAACCCCTGGATCCGCTCCTCGCGCTGCTCTTTGGAGACCGACCCATCGATTCGGAAGGTCGGAACCTTGATTTCCGCCAGGAGCTCCTGGATCCGGTCCATCTCACCCATGAATTGGGTAAAAATGAGGGTTTTTTCAGTCGGATGCGACTTGATGGAATCGATCAGGACCTCCATCTTCTTTGACCGCCCAAGCCAAGGCTCTGGGTCGCTCTCCTCCTTGAGCGCAATTCCATCGAGGTACAGCTGGGGCCACGTCATCACCTGACGCGTCCGCAGGAGGCACTCCAGGAGCTCCATTTGGTGGATATTCTGCGTCCCCGCATTGAACACGTGCTTGACGACCGCCTGGCCCTTCTGGAAGACCTCCCGGTACATATCCATCTCCTCGGGGTACATCTCGAGCTCGAGGTTCTGGAAATCGCAGGGCGGGAGCTCCAGACGTTTGTTGTGCCGCGCCACGTCCTCCTTAGTACGCCGCAGCACGTAGGTCTCACGGATGCGGTCAGTATACCCCTGGACCACCTCACGCGGCAGGCCCAGAAACCCGCAGAGAGCCACAAAGTCCTTCATGGAATTGAAGACGGGCGTACCGGACACGATCCAGCGGATGGGGGCGCTGAGCGCGCGCGCCGCGATGTGGGTCTTGCTCTTGCGATTGCGGATCTCGTGACCCTCATCCATGATGACGCGATCCCACTGTATGGCCAGCAAGGGACACACTGGGGATCCGATGCGCTTCGGCAGCACCGAATAGGGCGCCACCACGATGTTAGGAAGCTTCTCAGGAAGCTGCCGGCGGGCCCCATCGAATGCGTAGGTGGTCAGGCTCGGGGCGAACCGCGCCACTTCAGAGCACCACTGGCCGACGATGGATTTGGGTACCACTATGAGGGTGTGCGGCTTGGGGTTAACCAGCATCATTGCGATGAGCTGGACCGTTTTGCCCAGGCCCATTTCGTCACACAGGAACCCCCCAGGGTAGGGCGCCGAGGTCTCGCGGGCTGCAAGCCACTTGAGGCCATCGTGCTGGTAGGGGGAAATGAGGCGGGTCCGAAGCATCTCGAGGGGTCGGGGCGTTTGCGTCTGAAAAGGGACGTGCGGGTCCGGACCCTGACTCCGACAGGACACGAATTTTTGTCTAGGGTCATAGTAGTCATGAGCAATAGAAATGCTGAAAGAGTGGCCAGGCAAATTCTTAGTTTATTTACTGGTACAATTCCAGAACCTGTTGTGAAACGACAAATCGCCGAACTTGCGAACAAAGAAAATATAGTGCCAGCAATTGTGGCAATCATAACAGGTGCGATAAAACCACCTTCACCGGAGACGGTCAAGAAGGTCGTGAACGCCGCCCCACCTGATGTGACGGCTGCGGCAATTCTCCAAATTATCAAGAATTCACTGCAGACCTCCAAAAATCTCAAAAAGGTTATACCCGAAAATACCCGCAAGGCGGCCGAGGAGACTCTGAAGAACACGAGCACCCCAACCACCAATATAGCCAAATTAATTTTAAATTTAATTAGAAATTCCACGACCGCAAATGGGAAGCTGAAACCCGCGACCGCCGAACAGACCCTCAAAGTCACTGGCAGACCAGACAGTTCAAATTCAAATTCAAATTCAATTTTGAAAATAATTCTTGGATCCATGACACCGAGTAAAACATTAGAAAATCTCAAGAAGATGCCCCCTGGTCCACAGGGCACCAATCAAGCAACGGCCGACATGATATTCAAGGTGATCATGAATCTTTTCAAAACTAATGGTAAGATGGAGCCACCGGTCATGGGACCGGTTCTTGGGCCCAACTTTTTCGCGGCGAATACGTTCAGACAGACCAACCGTCCCAAAAATGGTCGCAAGTGGTATTTTGGGTCTGGAAATAAAGGAACTGGATGGTACGTGAATACTGGTGCCGCCGTCCCACCCGGCCCACCCGGCCCGCCCATCGGTCCCAAGGCGCGCCCCAATTTCCTCACATTAAATTTAAATGCTTTGCTTAGATGGCGGCGGGAGAACCCAAGTAACGCCAGTGCCAATTCTGAAATTTCCAAACGCATCAAGAAGCTCATGAATAACATGCGTTACTCTTATTCAGGGGGTCGACGGATCGCACCCCTCGTGGAACTTCTCCGGAAACTTCCGATGAATTTCAAAGGTCGTAGCGAAATCATTTCTGAAATTATTGAAAGAATTCGCGAAATAACCAACCTCAATAAATTTTCAAATTTTGTTAGAAATTTAAGGGGTGTAGGAAACCGGAATATCCGCGAAGCACTTGAGGTTCAGCGTCGCCGTATTGAGAAGCGGCGATCAGAGGAGCGCCGCCCAGGTGAAAGTTACAACAACTATGAGCGGCGGCGGCGTCGGGCAATTGGCGCTTCCGGGCCTTCACGGTATCCTGGCGAGTCGAATTCAAATTACAATAGTAGACGGCGCGAGGTGGCGAATGCTAATGCCATTCGCCGAGCTCTTACTCGTGCCGAGCCATCCCGTCCACGAAACGGAGGGGCGGGTCCGGGAGGTTATGGAGGAGGGG